>Ga0207866_1000026_pt1 | contig 222291 bp, 184 predicted proteins | sample HigsolmetaAR203D_FD_184835 | JGI IMG/M metagenome (GOLD analysis project Ga0207866, IMG submission 184835) | Ionic liquid and high solid enriched microbial communities from the Joint BioEnergy Institute, USA - AR20-3-D (SPAdes) (version 2) ... | reverse complement strand
TAAAAAAACGGGAAAAATCCCGCTTTTTTCATTCTAGAAATACGCCTAAGAGTCTGATTTTCTAACCCTTAAACGAATTCTGTTGTACAACATCAAAGTTATTACAGAATTGAAAGCAATTCACAACACTCGCCGTTGTTAATGAAGGCGTAACATTGTTGTACAACATCAAAGTTATTACAGAATTGAAAGCAATTCACAACCGTATTATTCAGGAAAGGAAACATAAAAAAGTTGTACAACATCAAAGTTATTACAGAATTGAAAGCAATTCACAACGCCCAAGTGAGTATGGTGCACTTGACTTTGTTGTACAACATCAAAGTTATTACAGAATTGAAAGCAATTCACAACAGTTCTACGTGTTGAATCCTCAAACTCTGAGTTGTACAACATCAAAGTTATTACAGAATTGAAAGCAATTCACAACACGAAGCATTGCGCCAATGCAATGTTAGCGGTTGTACAACATCAAAGTTATTACAGAATTGAAAGCAATTCACAACAAATAGATAAATTATGAATAAACTACAAAAGTTGTACAACATCAAAGTTATTACAGAATTGAAAGCAATTCACAACTAAACCATTGTCGTTGTTGAGTTTTAGCGTGTTGTACAACATCAAAGTTATTACAGAATTGAAAGCAATTCACAACCAATGATCCCTTGTTAACCGGGACGCCGAAGTTGTACAACATCAAAGTTATTACAGAATTGAAAGCAATTCACAACGGGGGAAAGTATAGATTCCAGAACCAGTGAGTTGTACAACATCAAAGTTATTACAGAATTGAAAGCAATTCACAACAGATTCAACCCTGACGGCATCATTTCTCCAGTTGTACAACATCAAAGTTATTACAGAATTGAAAGCAATTCACAACTCGATATCACAGCCCTGTTCAATTGCTTTGGTTGTACAACATCAAAGTTATTACAGAATTGAAAGCAATTCACAACTGATCTCTATATATTCCAGTAAAACAGGCAGTTGTACAACATCAAAGTTATTACAGAATTGAAAGCAATTCACAACGCAGCTACAACGTTCCATTTTTCACGCTGAGTTGTACAACATCAAAGTTATTACAGAATTGAAAGCAATTCACAACTAACGCTTATGTACTATGCCAATAAAACCGGTTGTACAACATCAAAGTTATTACAGAATTGAAAGCAATTCACAACCTTAGTCCCCGCTATTACTTCATCAATATAGTTGTACAACATCAAAGTTATTACAGAATTGAAAGCAATTCACAACATGCCGAAGTTCGGAACCCCAATGCTATAAGTTGTACAACATCAAAGTTATTACAGAATTGAAAGCAATTCACAACGATCTTCAAGAAAATGACAAGATGGGTAGATACAATATGAATGATTTATCCAATAACCCCTTATGGCTGAAAATTATTTTCAGCTACTAACTGGTATGGGAATATTGATTTACGAACCCCGGCGGAAAGGGCTATTTTTGAAGGTTATTTAAGCAGAAGCTGATAAAACTCGATTAATATTATCGTTGTATTGTTCTTCAGTTAGGTCGTACGCTTTTAAAGCGTTTTCAAACTTCTCCCCACGACTTACGGCGCCGTAAACTGCCATCACTCGTAGATCCAAATTATTGATTTCATGACCGAGTAATTCACTATGCATTTCTGTAGTTAATTCTTCCATTTATTATTACTTTTTTTGTTCTTTTCTGATTAGTTCATGGTTGTAACATGAAGTACTGGTTTGTATATACAGAACCTATAGCAATACCATACTGTGGCTCTAGCCTTACACCTATCAAATCGCCGGGGTAGTTTTTTTATTGCGGAACATCCCGAAATGATACAACATTCTGCCTGAATATGGCTTAGTTAAAGTTACAGAACAAATTACACCCATAAGCGATGTTTCTATAACAATACGCAATACTGTAAACAATAGTAATAGTACAAGTTGTTATCTCTGAAAAATATAAATAATTAATTTTCAAACAATATATTATGCTCTCTATAAAATCTGCCAATATATGTAGAAGCTGAGCTTGTATAATATTTATTTTGCGTTCGTTTGAACCTTTAAACAAACCATCATATTACGGTATTTTGTAAGTAAATTGTAAAACATCATAATTATTACATTTACAACCGCACCCCTCCCCAAAATTACCATAACCTATCACAACTAAAAACCTTATAGAATACATAAAGCCCAAACAACAGCCCTAGTGAATGCCTAGGCGTGTTTGTTGCTTTGACTTTTATTTTGAAAGTTGTACGTTACAATACCCATTACCACAGGATCAAAAAATATATTCGATTTACGGCTGCGGCAACCAATCTAATAACTGTTGCTGCATCTCCGCCGAAAAACGATTATAATCGTTTACGTACACGTGAGTGAGCATATTAGAAGCACCATAGAGGCGATACACTTTTCCCACTTCTTCCAAAGCCGAACGTACAGCCGCGACCGGGTGATTACGATCCAGCTCCGGCGCAATAATCCATACAGGCCGCGGCGCTATGGATGCAATAATTTCAGGATAATCTACCGGTATGCGACGCTCATGCCCTACAAAAAAGCCCAACTTAGGAATTAAACCGTGTAAATGCGAGTACACCTGCAGGCCCTCAGCATCGAGCGATACCTCACGCCAGGGAGCAAATCCGGCTACCGAAAACACGCCTGCCACGCGCGTATCCAGTGCAGCACTCATCAGTCCTACTTTGGCACCCAAGGAGTAGCCCATCAGATAAATGCGCTTACCATCGATAAACTCTAGTTTCTCCAGCGCATCCACTGCCGACCGTACGTCCGCTAGCAGTTTACCCATCTTGGACCAATTGGGATAACGATCATAAAATCTGATTCCTTCTTCCAAACGAGTTCCAAAACCGGCCATATCAAAAGCAAATACCGCGTATCCCTTCGCCGTCAACTTTTCAAAAAACCATTGAATCTTATGTTGCCATCCCATCGCACCAAAGCCTTTCGAATAATCAAACTCGTGCAGATATACTACCACCGGCAAGTCCTTCCGTATCGGGTTACCCTTCTCATCGGCCGGATAATACACATAACCATACAAATTATCACCGAATCCAAAGTACGGATTGATGGGCATGATCTTCATCTTTGACGTGGCTGTGGGTCGCGCAATAAAGGAGCCGAAAACGTAATCTTCTCCCCTTCCCTTCTTTTCCATAGTCATTGGTCCGGGATTCTTCACCCCCGGAGGCTCGGTACCCAGCAACCAGCGCAACTGCGACAATACATGAGGCTTTGTCTGCTCCCAAGCCGTTAAAGAGCTGGCCTGTATACGACCGTCCCGCACCGCATACCGTGTCGGATCGACGGCCTCACCCGACTGTTGCTTCCAATTCTCAAACTTATAGGTGTTGAAAAATTTATAAACGGGTTTATAACTGCTTCTACCAAAAACATAGTCGAAGAAATCGATATAGTCCTCCAGATCTTGTGCATTTACACCGTGCTTGCTATGCCTTACCCGCATGGTGAAATTTTCCGGCTTGCCTAGAAATTGAAACACCGGCAAGGTAGTGTGATAAGCCTGCTCCATCCCCCACACGTTGGAGGCGTGCTCGTTTTGAGCGGTGCTAAGCATGAGCCCTCTGGGAGCTACCAAAGCCATAAAGGAATTTTGGTCGATAGGCAACTTGTGCTCACGCCCAACGAAAAAACGCAAGCGCGGATGAAACCATGTGGGTTGTGATGTAGTTAGCAATGCTAGGTCTTCCACATCATAGTAATACGAACAATAGCGCCAAGGCAGTTCACCACCTGTACCGGCACTGCTAGTAATCACCGCTTTGATACGCTCGTCAAAAGCCGCCGTCATTAACGATAGCTTGCCGTTTCGCGAATGGCCTGTAAGTGCGATTTTTTCCTTATCTACAAAAGGCAATTGATATAAGTAATCCACTACACGCGAAGTGCCATACAAGCGACGACCCAAGCGCGAAAAATCATATTGGGGCCACCAAATTTGAGTATAGGCTTCGGTATCGTCTTTAATATCGGCAGCAGCATACACACATCCGATATAACCTCGCCTTAAGGCGATCTGTGCCCACTCGCGGTGGTTCCATTGAGTCATAAAAACAGGGAAGGAGCCTTGTCCCGGTGGAATCATTAACTCAATAGTCATTTTAGCCTGATTACCGGGCCCAAACGATAATTCCACAATGCGACGGGTAACCTCACCTTCTTTTACCTCTTCCAAAATCTTCGACTCCATTTTTTCGGGAGCCGGTGGAATAGAGCCAATAATATAATACTCCAGATCCTTTCTCAGCTGCGCCTTCTTTTGTTGCCACTGCGCAAGGGTTTTTACTGGAGTGTTTTTGCGTCCTTCATCAAGAATCAACGGATGTGGTAGCGATACGATCGAAGGCATGGCATCAAAATCAGGAGGCAATGCACCGGTCCTGTGCACCCAGTCGGCAAAGGTTTTATCAACCGGGCTCACCGTCCCATACGGTGTATGATCAGGCGGCAATACGCTGATCACCCAATCGCGGATACGTGCCAACTTTGTCGTATCCTCCATCAGTCTTGGGAAACCTCTTGCGAGTGTACTAACACCGATAGTCAACGAGAGGCCTAAAATAGCTAGTCGTTTCATGAGCTAAAACTTATTTTGATTTATAAGGCGGATGAACAGCATTAAATTTACTGATTTGAAATCAGCTACCCAAGCAGCGGACCCAAATATTACAAGCTTTTACAACGTTTGAAAACATTAGAATGCAAGAGATCATACTAGTAAATTGTTTAACCCTTCTTGATGAGTGAGGCTTCTATAACTTTCATTTTACAATCATCAATTACACCGAGGAAAAATTCAAGATCGATAGCACCGGGAAAAATCCCATTGATACTACTGTGACAAAAGCTTAATTTTAAGAAAGTATTTTTACCAAACTATCCAAATGATATATGCCCACTAGACGCGAATTCCTCAAAACCTCGGCGCTAATGGCCGCCGGTAGTCTTATTACTCCATCATTTATTTTGAAATCAAAACCCAAAGTAGTGGTGATAGGAGCAGGCTTTGCCGGACTTGCTGCTGCTTCTTGGTTAACCCGAAAAGGTATCCATGTTACCGTACTGGAAGCTCGTAATCGTTATGGTGGGCGCGTGTTTTCTCATAAACTGAATCCCGAAAAACAACATATTGTGGAATTAGGTGCTGAATGGATAGGTGCCTCGCATGAGCGAATTATTGAGTTATGCCAATACTACAAATTAGAACTGCTCGATAATCGGTTTGATACGCATTTGATTTATGAAGGGAAATATTATCCGAAGAATACCTGGAATTATTCTGAAAACTGGCAACAAACCTGGGAAAGATTGTTGGAAGCCTATCCTCACATGTCGGAGGATGAAAAAATCAGATTGGATAAAATGGACTGGTGGAGATATTTGGTCAACAACGGTATGGATGGAAGGGATTTAGAAATTAGAGAGTTGTTGGATAGTACCGATTTCGGCGAAAGCATTCGTCATGTTTCGGCATTTGCTGCGCTATCTGAATACGCAGAAAGCAGCGAAAAGAACGAAATGGACTTTAAAATCAAGGGAGGAAACATTCGCCTGGCTGATGCCATGATAAAGGAAATTGGCAGCGAACGCGTGTTACTCAAGGAGCCGGTGGTAAAAGTAGATCAAACCGGCAACACCGTAAAGGTTTATACCGCCAACGGACTGATATTGGAAGCCGATAAGGTCATTTGTGCCTTACCCACCTTTGCCATAAGCAAGATAGAATGGCTGCCTGCCTTGCCTCAGGACAAAAGCGATGCTATCAATGCCCTACAGTACGCAAGAATAAATAAACACGTGCTATATTATAATCATCGGTTCTGGAACGACGAAAGTTTCGACATGGTTACCGATGGACCGGCGCATTATTTTTACCACGCCACCAAAAATCAAGAAGGACCAGAAGGCGCATTAATCTCATACACCATCGGGGATAAGGCCGCTTTCATCGCCCGACAAGATGATCAATTCCGAAGCCATATGATCGATGCAGCACTACAGCCTGCTTTTGGTCATACGCAGGATTACTTACTACATCAAGCTATGTATTTCTGGGGCGATGATAAATATTCACGCGGGGCATATGCTATCTACCGTCCCGGACAGTGGTTTACCTTAATGCCTATCCTGAGGCGACCGTTCGAAAACGTATACTTTGCCGGTGAACATATTGCAGACTGGCAGGGATTTATGGAAGGTGCCATCAATACCGGTGAGGAAGCTGCAGAAGCAATAGCGAGCTAATGCATCAATAGATTATGTGTGAGCCACCATCAGCTCTCGGCTTGCTGCTCCTAATTTATTATTGCTCGAGCATTCTGTGAAATACCTCCACGCATATTGTTGGAGATAGCCCGTCTTCACTTCTGATTAATGGACCACCGTTCACCCCAATGCTGTAAAGCCAAAATAATTTCGATTAGTTCATGTCCTTTTTGCGTCACTGAATAACGGATCTGTTGGGGCACCGTACCTGCTATTTCATATTTTTCGATTAGTCCCTCTTCCTGCAATTCGGCAATGCGTTTTCCGAGGACCTGATCTGAGATAGTGGGAAAGATTTTTTTCAATTTACTAAACTGATACACCCCTTGTGAAATACAATACAAGAGCTGCATTTTCCAGCGCAGTCCTATCTGCTTCAGTATGCTGTTCACCTTACAGTGCGCCTCTAATAGTCGAAGATTCTCATAGTTGCTTGACTGTGTTTTTACCTCACTTGCCATAGTAGAGAATAGATTAGCATTCACTCATTTTCGGGTGAGTTATTGCCCACCTTTGAAGTGGCAAATATTTTTGCCATCCAAAAACATATAACCATGAAAAAGACAATTTTGTTGATCGTTTTGTTTTTGGTAGTGCATATGGGGCAAGCGCAATTTGCATCTGAAAAACCAACTTTCGTGTTGGTACATGGTGCTTGGCACGGCGGATGGTCTTGGAAATTCGTCAAAGAAAAACTGGAGCGCCACGGTTACACAGTCTATACACCGAGCCTTAGTGGCTTAGCCGAACATAAACATTTACTCAATGATAGCATCACGCTCCAAACGCATATTTTAGATATCATCAACCTCATCGAGATGGAAGACCTACACAATGTGGTACTGGTAGGGCACAGTTATGCAGGTGCCGTCATCACCGGCGTTGCAGATAGTATTTCTGAACGGCTATCTAAGTTAATTTATCTCGATGCTGTGCTGGTGTACAACGGAGAAAGCCCTATGACGGCTGAGCCGGAGTGGGAGCAAGCCCGTAAACGACCAGTTGTAGAAAGACGGGAGCATTTTCAGCCGGTTGCACCTAGATTTTTTGGTGTAACTGATTCAACACTGGTCGATTGGGTTACTGAACGCCTTACGCCACAACCCTATATGACGTTTGCACAACCACTCCATCTAAAAAATGCCTTGGGCAACGGTCTCCCTAAAGTGTATATCGCTTGTATTAACCCTCAACTGGAAGTATTAAAAACCCGAAGCGACTTACTTAAAAATGATCCTTCCTGGACGTACCTCACCCTCAATACCGGACATGATGCTATGATCACTGCACCGGATGAATTGACCGCACTGCTCATCCGATTAACCCAATAAAAAATATTTCAATGCGGATCATAAACACACCCTGATGGAGCTTCAGTATAGCCGTAAGCATCTATCGGGGTGAATAATATCCGCATCGCTAGCCGCCTTCCCATGCAATGAATAGGCAGCCTCTTCGCTGATCTACTAGCAATTGTAATAAACCTAAGCAACATTATCAGCCTCTCTAAGAAATTATTTAATTGCACTTTACAAGTGCAATATTTAACAATCACAGAGTATAATCCATAGCCGTTATAACTCGGATGTTGTTAATCCAAAAATTATGTAAGTTTTTCCCATTTTACTGTAAAAGCCGGAGCAAGGGGCGTTATAGCTTTGTATTATCAAATAATTCATCACTTAAATAAAAAAATCATGGAAAAACAAATTGTAAATGCCCACATTCAGTCATGCAATTGCGCAAACAACGCATCGGGATGTAATTGTGATCCTTGCACCTGCGAAACATGTACATGCGGTGCCGATTGTAAGTGTAATACGCAAAGTAAACAGTAGTGCCATTGTTAAATCTAGTACGTTAAAGCCGAAATCATCTATATTTGGTTTCGGCTTTTTTAAATGTATGCATCAATCCATCGTCATTTCAGGAATGGTTTGCCAGCGTTGTGTTATGGTAGTTCAGGGAATTCTTGAACAACTGAAGCTGCCATATGTCGCCGTACAAGTAGGACAAATCCTACCCGAAAGAGATTATACTGCCGAAGAGCGCAGCAGTCTGGAAAAGGCATTGAAAAATGTAGGATTTGAAATTGTGACGGGAAGACAAGAGCAATTGATAACAAATATCAAAAGCAGAGTCAGAAAATACCTAGACACGCTGAGCGCAGAAGAACTACCCAACCTTTCGGAATATATCACTCAGGAAATATTTTATGATTATAGCTATTTAAGCGATTTATTTTCCTCAGCAGAAAACAAAACCATAGAGCAATATTTTATCGAATTGCGCATCGATAAGGTAAAAGAACAATTAGTATATACCCGGAAATCGCTTTCCGATATCGCTTTTGATTTAGGATTCAGTAGTCCACAACACTTCGCCAATCAGTTCAAACAACATACAGGGCAATCGCCCAGTGCATTCAGAAAAATGCATGCTTTAAAAAGATAACTGGCTATATTGTTACAGCTACAATTAGTAAGATTGCCTCATGGAGGATTATCTAATCACGATGTTCTTCCTTTCGAACAAAATCTTAAAAATAAACCTTGGTAGCAAGGGAATGATTGCATGAGAGGAATATGCCAATACACGAAGAAAACATGCAGCAAACAGTAGCTCTTCCCTACTACTGATCCTTCAGTACCTCCCCAATTTTCTTCTACCCAAATATTAAATAAAAAAAATCAAATTTTTTTTTGGAAGTTTGAGAGAAAATTATCTTAACTTTACTATGTACGAACATACTGACATGGAATTTAAAATTGATCACAATAGTGCAATTCCTCTTCACGTTCAAGTGGAAGAGATATTGCGGAAGATGATCCAAAAGCCGGAATATCAAGAAGGAAAATTGCTGCCAAATGAAGTAGACATTGCGAAAAAATTAGGTATTAGCCGCAGTACTGTTCGTCAGGCAACCAGCAAATTGGTTTATGAAAACCTATTAATTCGTAAGAAAGGCGTAGGTACACGGGTTGCCAAGAACAACATCACCACTAAGCTTAAGAAATGGACCAGCTTTACGCATGAGATGGATGAGAAGGGGATGGTATTCAGAAATTATAGCTTAAAGGTAAACTATATAGCACCGGATGCGGAAATCCGTCAGCTATTTGGAATTAAAGAAGGGGAAAAGATTTTAAAATTAGAACGGCTGAGAGGACCGGAGCACAAAGGTCCGATCGTGTATTTTATTTCGTATTTCCATCCCAGAACAAAACTGACACCGGAAGACGATTTTACAAAGCCATTATACGAAATGCTCGAACACGATCATCATATAGTAGCAGCTGTATCTAAAGAAGGGATTAGCGCTATACTTGCCGATGCCAAACTAAGTAAGTTGCTGAATGTAAAGGTTGGAGATCCTATTTTGTTCAGAAAAAGAATTGTTTGCGACCCGGGTGATCGACCTTTCGAATACAATATCGGATACTATCGTGCAGATCGGTTTACCTACACTATAGACATCGAAAGATAAGTATTAAAGCGTTAGGGTAGCTTGCCTTTGAAAAACATGAGGGGATTTATGATGTCTACTTTAATATGTATGAACATTCGTATATACTAATTTAATTGTACATACATGAAACATCGTACCAACAAGGGATTGCTTGCCAAATTGCTCCCTTATCTAATCGGATTATGGCCCGTATGCGTGTCGGCGCAAAACGACATCCTCAAAGGCACCGTCGTTTCGGATGAAGGACTGCCTATAGAAGGGGCCACTGTTCAATGGAGACATCAAAATGATGCTGTAAGAACCAATACAGCAGGCGCATTTGAAATCACTTATCAGCCCGGAGAACATACGCTGATGGTAAGTCATGTGGGGTATGTAACATCCGAACAGAGCGTAAGCTCTAATAAACCCCTTATCATCCGGCTGATGCGCAACCAAAATGAATTGTCGGAAGTAGTGGTGGTGGCCTATGGTCAGATGCGAAAAAGTGATCTGACAGGAGCCGTAGCTTCGGTAAAGAGTGAAGAACTGCGGGGTGTACCTACCACCAGTTTTGATCAGGCTTTGCAGGGAAGAGCTGCCGGTGTAGAAGTAACGCAAATGTCGGGGAAACCCGGCGCGGAAACATCCATCCGAATTCGAGGTACCAGCTCTATTACTGCAGGCAATGAACCGCTGTATGTTGTAGACGGCTTGCTCATTAATAGTGATGGTGGAGACATCAGCGCAGGAGGCACTCGCGGGCCTCGTATCTCGCCACTAGCCTCTCTCAATCCCGCAGATATCGAATCTATCGAAATTCTGAAGGACGCCTCCGCTACTGCCATGTATGGCTCCAGAGGTACCAACGGTGTGGTATTGATTACTACCAAGCGTGGTAAGGCAGGAAAAGGAACTGTTCAGTTAGATGCTTCGCAAACTTTGCAAAGTTTGGCACGCAAAGTAGAAGTACTCAATGGAAGCGAGTTTGCGTTTCTGGTAAATGAGGCAAAACTCAATGCCAATCAAACACCCGTATATGTAAATCCTGCTAACATCACCGAATACACCGACTGGCAAGATGCGCTATACCGTGATGCCTGGATGGGTAATTATCAGGTAAGCTTTTCAGGAGGAGATGCCAAATCCAGATTTAATATTTCCGGCGGATACTTTAATCAAGACGGTATCGTAATCAGTTCGGATTTTAAAAGATACTCCTTCCGCGTTAATGCAGAAAGAGATATTACCGAACGCTTAAAAACCGGAGTTTATTTCACGTACTCCAATATTAATACTACAGGAGTGCTGACCAATGCCGGACAAATTGTTCCGGGTGTTACTTACTCAGCTTTGCTCTACAATCCTATTCTGCCTATTTATGATCCTAATACTCCAGGGGGATACCAATTCGAAAATGACCGTGGTAAAGTATTGGGCAACCCAATTGCAGAAGCCAAGGAGTATGTGTCTGTAACAAAGTTGAATCGGTTGATGGGGAATACCTTTGCGCAATACGCCTTTACCAAGGATTTAATTTTCAGGACCAGCTTTGGTATTGATTACTTCAACAACCAGGAAAATAGCTTTGGTCCTAATTTTCTAAAACGTACACAGGCCAGTAACGGAGAAATATCACTAGGTAAAACTACAGGTAATACTTGGCTTAACGAAAACACGTTAACATATAACAAGGCTTTTGCCAATAATCATCGCATGAATGCCGTAGTAGGATTTACGGCACAACGCTTCCTTACCGAAAAATTATTTGTATACGCTTTTGACCTTCCATCAAATCATACGGGATATCACAATATTGGTAGTGCATTGAAGCCTCAAAAACCTAGCAATACCGAATCATCCTGGAGCATGCTTTCCTATCTAGGTAGAGTAAACTATACCATTAATGATAAATATCTCTTTACACTTACCGGACGAGTAGATGGATCATCCAAGTTTGCAAAAGGCAATCAATATGGATTTTTCCCCTCAGGGGCTTTCGCATGGAGAATTTCTAGAGAAAAGTTCATGCTTGATCAAAATACCATAGATGATTTAAAACTTAGATTAAGTTATGGGGTGATCGGCAACCAGGCTATCCCTCCTTATCAGTCATTGGCTTTAATCGGACCTTTTGGCGAAGGAGTATTTAACAGTCCTAGCGGTGTGGAAGTATATACCGGTAATGAGCCTACATCATACGTGTATAGAAAAATAAAGTGGGAAACTACACGTCAGTTCGATCTGGGTATCGATCTATCGATGCTGAAAAATCGTATTACACTAACCGCCGATTACTATAAAAAGAAAACAAACGATCTATTACTGACTACCCCTATCCCACTGACTTCGGGCTTTGCTACCTCCATGTTAAACATCGGCAACATCGATAACTGGGGGCTTGAACTGGATTTAAGAACCATCAATATACAGAAAAAGCTCACCTGGACATCGGCAGTCAATTTTGCTATGAACCGCAATACCATCACTAAGCTTAATGACGATAACGACATTTATTTGCTGGGAGCGTTGGTGTTGCGTGAAGGACAATCCATAGGAACCTTCTACGGATATAAGTTTGCCGGTATTTTCCAAAGCGATGAAGAAGCAGCGAATAGTCCGGTATTAGTAGGTCAAGAGCCTACCAGCCCCAACCCTGCTTCCAGAGCACGTGCCGGAGACCGTAAATATCATGATTTAAACAACGATGGAAAGATCGATGAAAACGACCGCACAATTCTAGGCACAGCAGTACCTAAGTTTACTATGGGACTGTCCAATACCCTACAATATAAAAATTTTGATCTCAGCATTTTTGTACATGGCTCATATGGCAACAAGTTGGCCAACTTCAACAATCTAGACTTATTGAACTTCACAGGTCAGCACAATGTGTTGCGCGAAGCAGCTTTAAACAGATGGACACCTACCAACCCTTCTAATAAATATCCGCGTGCATTGGCTGCCGGAAGTCTGGATCAGGGACTGATATCGGATGTTATTATCGAAGATGCATCGTTTATTAGAGTGCGTAATATCAGCTTAGGGTATCGCTTACCTACCAATCTGTTGAAGAAAATAAAGGTGCAACAACTGAAAGTGTATTTCAGTGGTAGCAATTTGTTCACGTTTACCAAATACACTGGATTTGATCCCGAGGCCAATACTTACGGACAAAGCACCACACTAATAGGCATTGATCAGGGAGGATATCCGCAAGCCAAAATGTTGCAATTCGGAATTAACGCCACTTTCTAACCTCAAAAATATCGGTCTATGAAAAAGATACTTTCTATATACCTATTATCAGCACTCCTCCTGTTTTCAGGTTGTAGTAAATTTTTGGAAGAAGATCCCAAACATCTCATTACTATTGAAAATTACTACGCCACAGAAGCTGATGCCATCAGTGCTGTCAACTCGCTGTATGCTTATCTCAACTCTATCAGCACAGGCTCTACAGCCGGAGTGTATCATAGCACTTTTTGGGTAACTACAGGTTTGGCAAGTGATGAAATGGAGAACCGTCAGGTAGCCGCTCCATATTTTGATTTAATCTCCAACTTCACTGTTAACTCATCCAATCCAGCTCTTGAAGAGATTTGGACCATGCATTACAAAGTAATCACCCTGGCAAATATTTGTACCAACCGTATCCCCAAGATTGAGATGAACGAAGCATTACGCAATCGGTTAGTCGGTGAAGCTAAGTTTCTGCGGGCACTGATTTATTTCAATCTGGTGCGCATGTTTGGCAATGTGCCGCTACTTTTAAACGAGGATGAAGATTTATATCCCACCAATACGCCTGTTGCCGAGATCTACAACGCCATCGAAAATGATTTAACCGATGCCATTGCCGCATTACCACTGAATTATCCTCCAGGTAACGGACGAGGAAGAGCTACCCGCGGTGCGGCATACGCATTAAGAGCCAAAATGTATCTCACCAACCAACAATGGCAAAAGGCAGCTGATGATTGCAGGGAAGTCATTCAATCGAACGAGTATGATTTGTGGGAAGACTTTGCAGAAGTATTCAAACATCGCAATAGAGGAGGAAAAGAAGCCGTATTTTCTGTAGGCTTCGGAGATGCCAACGGTGCCATCATATTTTGGGAAGTAGGACAATTTAACGTACGCTTACTTCCACCTGAGCTGTCTGTAGAAGGTGTGCAGAATGCACAGGGGTGGCAGGTTCCTACTATGTATCTCTACAATGCTTATGAGAATGGCGATCGTCGCAAGGAAGTGACTTTTATTACAGAAATAAACAGTAATGGCATCATCGAAACCATCCGCCCATATGTACAGAAATATTGGGATAGAGAGATGGAACCTAAAGGCAACGAGTCATCCAACGATTTTCCAGTGATACGTTATGCTGATGTACTCCTCATGTATGCCGAAGCTAATAACGAGCTGGACAGGAGTAGCATTGCACATGAATATATCAACAAAATCAGAAAAAGAGCACGCTTTAACGGCACTACCTATTTGCCCGTAGTTCCGGATTATTCAGGACTGAGTAAAGAGCAAATGCGAGAAGCTATCTTAAAAGAACGCTTTTTAGAACTGGCCTTTGAGGGGCACCGCTATTTTGATTTGGTACGCACCAATCAGCTTATTCAAAAAGTACCATTGGCCAAACCGGGGGTTACGCCTACCGCTAAACATTATCTAATGCCAATTCCATTAAGAGAACTGGACACTAATCCGAATTTAAAACAAAACGATTTACATACATCTGGGAATTAATCATTATGAAACAACAGTACATTTCAAATTATGACAAAGCCCCCTTTGTGGTGGTGCAAAACGAACAGGCAATTGTAGGATGGAAATCTATAATCGAATTTCTATTGGCTCAATTAGCAGATTCAGGGAACAAACAGTTGGTTATTGATACGTATCAGGGGGTGAAGATCTCATCCATCATACAGCAGTGGGCATCGCTGGCTCCTGATATAAAAGTGTTTGATACGCGCCAAGCATTGAAGGATGCTGCTACCATTGAGAAAATGGTTCACCCTTATGTAACAGATCATCCCATCTTTGGAAAAATGAATGACCTGAGCATTGAAGATTTCTTGGATCAAGAAAAAGTAGCACAATTAAAAACGCAGCTGAATAACAATGAACGACAAATTATCATCGGGCCGGCTGCATCACTGATAGCCCCTAATGGCTTACTGGTATATGCAGATATGGCAAGATGGGAAATTCAGCTTCGCTTTAAAAGAAATGAAGCGACAAGCTTGGGCTCCAATAATAAAAACGCATCTTTCGGATATTTATATCGACGCTCATTCTTTGTAGACTGGCGAGTATTGGATCGTCATAAACAAAACATCTTTCATTCCATTCAGTTCTGGCTAGACACAACAGTACAGGATCAACCCAAATTGGTACGTCATGACGCCATGGTCAAGGGTTTGAAACAAGCTTTGCGCCAGCCTTTCCGCGTAGTACCTTATTTCGATCCGGGACCATGGGGTGGACAATGGCTTAAGCAGGTTTGTGATTTACCCGACGGCCCACCTAACTATGCTTGGGCTTTCGATTGTGTGCCGGAAGAAAATAGCTTGCTATTAAAGCTGGATAATGCAACTATAGAAATTCCTTCTATTAATCTGGTGCATGAATATCCACAACACCTACTTGGCGAGAAAGTATATCAAGCCTTTGGTGCTTACTTTCCCATACGCTTCGACTTTCTGGACACAATGGATGGAGGAAATCTAAGTCTGCAGGTACACCCTTTGAAAGAATATATCAAGGAACAATTCGGGATGCCTTTGACTCAAGATGAAAGCTATTATATCATGGATGCTAAAGAAGGCGCAGTGGTTTATCTGGGATTGAAAGACGATGTAGAACCCGAACAAATGATTAAGGACCTGGAGTATGCGTATGAAAATGCAACTGCCTTTGACGCGGACAAATATGTGGCGAAATGGCCCATAAAAAAACACGATCACTATCTGATTCCCGCCGGTACCGTACACTGCTCCGGAACGGATAGCGTGGTTTTAGAAATCAGTGCTACCCCTTACATTTTTACATTTAAGTTGTACGACTGGGAACGCATGGGCTTGGATGGCAAACCCCGGCCCATCTCCATAGATCATGGTAAAAACGTTATTCAATGGAATCGTCGTACACAGTACAGCAAAGAAAATCTGATCAATAAAATAACAGTACTTAGCGAGGGAGAAGGCTGGCGGGAAGAACGCACCGGCTTGTATGAAGGATTCTTTATAGAAACAAGAAGATACTGGATGTCTACCCAAACCCATCATACTACTAATGATGTGGTGAATGTACTGAACTTAGTAGAAGGTCGAGAAGCCGTGATTGAAAGCCCCACACAGGCATTTGAACCTTTTGTGGTGCACTATGCAGAAACCTTCATCGTTCCAGCTTCAGTGAAAGAATACACGATTCGACCATACGGCGAAAGTGAAGGCAAAGAGATTGCGGTGTTAAAAGCATTCATCAATACCCATAACTTACCCAAAAACTAAATCATATGAATACACCGTCCAAAAAAAGCTTCTTATATAAATGCACTATTGTGGCTGCTGTAGGCGGTTTTCTGTTCGGATATGACACAGCTGTTGTATCGGGTGCGATTGGTTATATGGAGACTTATTTCACGCTGGATGCAGCTGCTAAAGGATGGGCTGCTTCTTGTGCGCTTATTGGCTGTATGTTGGGAGCCATGGTAGCCGGAATGTTAAGTGATTCGTGGGGCAGAAAAAAAGTATTACAATTGGCAGCCTTGGCATTTGCCGTTTCATCGCTGGGCATACTGATTCCTATGAACTTTACAGGATTCATCCTTTTTAGGCTCATCGGCGGAATAGGCATCGGATTGGCTTCCATCCTCGCCCCTTTGTATATTTCAGAAATTGCCCCTGCAGAAAGCAGAGGCCAATTGGTATCGATTTATCAATTAGGAATTGTCATCGGCATCTTAGTAATCTATTTTGTTAATGCCGGTATTGCCTCACTAAATAGTGAAGAATGGAATACGCACACCGGATGGCGCTGGATGTTCGGCTCCGGACTATTACCATCGGTAATATTCCTCCTACTACTTATCAATGTTCCGGAAAGTCCGCGTTGGTTAGTTCAAAAAAATCAGATTGCATCCGCAGAAGCTATTCTACTAAAAATTAATAATGCCGATGTCGCCGCCGCAGAATTAGCAAATATTCAAGCTGCAATTGCTGAGAAGCAGATTTCTTTATCCGAATTATGGAGTACCGGCTTTAGAAAGGCATTGATCATCGGTGTTATACTCGCCATCTTATCTCAAATAACAGGCATTAATGTCATCATGTATTATGCACCGGAAATTTTCAAACAAACCGGCGCAGATACCGAGAGTTCTTTCATGCAAACTATTATCGTGGGCACCATCAATTTTCTGATGACTTTAGTAGCTATTCGGTATGTAGATAGATGGGGCAGAAAAAAGCTGTTGCTGATAGGATCGCTTGGCATGGCTATTTGTCTTCTAATCGTAGGGGCATGCTTTTACTATAATATCGAACAGGCATGGCTTTTGCTTGTTGCTATTCTGGCTTATATTTCTTTTTTCGCGATTTCTCTGGGACCACTCACCTTTGTGGTAGTAAGTGAAATCTTTCCTAACCCTGTGAGAGGAAGAGCTATGAGTGTAGCCATATTCTTTCTTTGGCTTTCGGTATACGTGGTTTCCCAGACCTTTCCAATGCTGTTAGAATCACTTGGCGCTGCTTATACCTTCTGGATATATATGATACTATCGGCGGTAGCATTTCTGTTTGTCGTGAAGTTTATTCCTGAAACAAAAGGAAAATCCTTAGAAGAAATAGAACATCTCTGGAGATAAACATATCATTTATTCTATCCCAAAAAATAACGATTATGCGAACCATACGCTCATATGCCATATGTCTGCTAGCTATAATGGCATTCGCTTGTAAGAAAGAAGATAAAATCAGCAGTCCGCACAAAGCCAGTTTGAGTGTGGCTGAGTTTACCGAAAAAACAGGTAGAATCATCACTACCACTTATACCATTGAAACTCCCAGTTCGGTAAAGGATCTTGTCATTGCAAAGACCATCAACACTTTCATTGATTCTTTATGGGAAAACAAAGGCCGACTGACTGTTACATTAACCCCCTCAGGCAATAATATCTATACTTACACGTTTGAATATGAAATTTTAGACAGAGATGCGGACAAGCTGGTGGGATTTCATTTCATTTTTACCGATGAGAATGGGCTGTCCATTACTAAAGACCTTACTTTAAATGCAATATTATCAGCTGAACAAACGCTATACACACGCAAATGGAAGCTATTGAGCAAAATGTGGACTTCTGCCGATCCTCCGGTTGAAGATCTACAGGATTGTGAATCGGACGATGTATGGGTGTTTAATGCGGATGGCACATGGAACATCGAGTACGGCGCCAAGGGTTGCTTATTCGACGGCTTTAATGAGTTCCCCAGTTGGTATATCACTGAAGATGAAAAAACCCTGTACGCCACTTATAGAAGCATCTTCACGCTCGAGGATGATGTGCAGAAGTACACTATCAAAACTTTAAACAGAGAACGGCTCGTGTTCGAATCCATTGTGGATTTGACAGATTTTGGCTTAGGCTCTGAAGAGGTGTTTGTTTATACTTTCGAAGCAGTTAATTAACCTATAATCACATATCATGAAATTGAAACTATTTATCATAGCTCTGGGTGCTGCATGTTTTCTTGCTTGTTCCAATAATGGCAAATCAAAACCCGATCGGGAAGACCCCAAAGCTGAATTTACTTTCACAGCAGAGCGAGCGCCGGAATATGATCAGTGGTTCCATCGTACCAAAGGTTGGTTTGGAGGAGACGGTATCTTCATGGTTCGTAAAGATGGAGTCGAGTATGATAATGCAGTAAACAGAAGCGAAATCATCATTTGGTTTAGCGATACCATAATCGGTGAAATCGTCGACGGTGTATTAAGCTTTTTTAAAATGATTAATAACTCTTTGGCTAGTGTGCCCACCAATGGCAATCCGCCATCTTTCAAATGGGATTCTATCCAAAACCAGCCCGCATCCGTTATTGTACCCACTACTCCCAAGACAAGTGAAGGTGAATATTATTGGCTGGGCGATGGCTTTATCAATACTGAAGATAATAACAATCTCTACGTAATTGGATATCGTATCAAAACCAATGATCAGCAGCAAACATTTGGATTTGAAGAAAAGGGTAATACATTAATTATTGTGCCCAATACTGATTTATATAACTGGAGGGCCGCACAACAGTTCGACATCCCTTTCCATGGAGATCGGCCTATTACATCGGTTCCTAATTTCGGTGCGGGCATATTTGTAAATACTGAAAAAGCCGGAGTAGCGAATCCTGATGGATATGTTTATATCTATGGCGTAAAAGGGCAAGAGAAGGAACTCATGGTAGCGAGAGTGCGTACTAAGGATTTTGCCGATTTTTCCGCCTGGCGCTTCTGGAATGGTCAGCAATGGAGTAATCAGTTTGATGCAGCCAAGGCTATTGCCTCCAATGTGTCTAACGAGCTGAGTGTATGCCAGCTGAGTAACGGACAGTATGCACTGGTATATCAGTATCAGACCATGTCGCCTATTATCGCCATGAAAATTGCTGATCGACCTGAGGGCCCTTTCTCTGATATGATTGAGCTATACAATGTATCAAACGATATAGAAAAAGATAAGGATATCTTCCCATACAACGCTAAAGTACATACCGTACTATCGGGTCAGAATGAATTGGTAATAAGTTACAATGTCAATTCCTTCGATTTTTTCAATGATATTAAAGAGTTCCCCAATCTATATCGTCCCCGCTTTATTCGTGTAAAGTATGCATTCAAATAATCGCGGCTTGTAATTTTTGGTATTATGAAAAATTGGTTAACATATCTAATGTGCCTAGTCAGCACCACAATAGTACACGCAAGCACAGATAATATTGCTCCTCTTGCAAAGGTTACAGCATCCACGTCTTTAAATGAAAACTTCAGCCCAGACAAGGCTGTAGATGGCATTATTGGGGTAGATGGAAAAGGAGAATGGGCTTGTGAAGGTGTATTAACTTCTTGGGGCGATCTTCGGTATCCTTGGATTCAATTTGAATGGGACAAGCCACAGACTATTTCCAGGATTGTTTTATATGATCGGCCCAATACTTATGACAATATTGCCGGAGGTAAATTAATCTTTAGTGATGGAAGTACCTTATATGTCAATCGCATTCCTCGCAATGGTGTAGGTAAGGAAGTAACCTTTCCTGCTAAGAAAGTAAAGTGGGTGCGCTTTCAGGCAACGGATGGCTATGGTAAGGACCTAGGTTTTTCAGAGGTGGAGATCTTCACCGATCTGTCAGAAGCCAAAGATTTTGTAGCCATGGTGGACCCGTTTATTGAAACCAATAGAGGACGTTATTTCTTCTTCAATCCTGGAGCATTGCCTTTTGCAATGGCAAGTGCAGCACCGCATACGCGCAATAGAAATCAGAATGGAGGGGGATATAACTATAACGAAGAGTATATTTTAGGCTTCGGTCAATTACACGATTGGATGATATCGGGCCTCAACATCATGCCGGCCATCGAGGGTGAACCTTTCGGCGGAGGCGAGCAAGAGTGGAAATCTTATTTCCAACATGATGAAGAAATCGCACAACCCGGTTATCATCGTCTGTTATTACGTAAACATAATATTTGGGCCGAATATACAGCTACAGAAAGAGTCAATTTTTACCGCTTTACCTATACTCAAAAACAGAACGCACAAATCATTTTCGGACTTTCGAGGCATTTAGGCTCTACTACAATGACAAATGCGACTATTGAACAAGAAGATCCTCATCATTTATCCATTCAGTTTAGCACGGTAAACCGTTTTTGGGGAGGCCCCAAAGAAGTTACTATATACGCTTATGTAGAGCTGGATCGACCTATACAAAAATTCATTGCCATTAATGAAAACAAGCCGTTGCCGATGGCCAATACATATCGTGGCGATACGCTCAATGCAGCTGTGATTATCCCTGTGGAAGCGGGTGAGGCAATACACATGAAAGTAGCGTTATCCTATACTTCTATCGAAAATGCTAAAAAGAATTTTGAAGCAGAAGCTAAACAAAAGCAGTTTAATGAAGTACGACTGCGCGCAAGGGAAATATGGAATGAATGGTTAGGTAAAATCGAAGTAAAAGGAGGCGAACTGAAAGATCGCATTAAATTTTATACAGATTTATGGCATGTGTTATTGGGGCGAAGAAGCATTGTAGATGTAACAGGTCATTATCCGGATCGTACACAGGGTGTGAGGGATGGTACTTTTACCGATGCGCAGTGCATTATTAGGCAGGTTCCTAAAAACCCAGATGGCCGCTTGAAATATCAAATGTATAATTCCGATGCTTTTTGGTTAACACAGTGGAATTTGAATGTATTATGGGGATTAGCCTGGCCCGAAGTACATGATGAGATGGCGAGCTCTTTAATGCAATATGCCACCAATGGCTACAAAATTCCTCGAGGACCTTCCGGAGGTGGGTATTCCTATATCATGACGAGCTCTCCAGGCTCTAATGTAATTATGAGTGCTGTAATGAAAGGTATTCTCACAAAACACAGTATTGATTCGGCCTATGTGATGGTAAAACGCAATGCGATGCCGGGAGGCATGCTAGGTGATCCTCAGGATGTGGAATTCTACATCAAAAACGGTTACTGGCCCCAAAATGCAGGCATCACTGTGGAAGCTGCTTTTCAGGATTGGGGAATTGCCCAATTTGCCAAAAAGCTCAAAAAGAAAAAAGATGAATTGTACTTCTTAAAACGCTCTCAAGGATGGAAAAAACTTTTTGATCCCGAAACAAAATTCATTTTCCCGAAAGATAAAAGAGGAATCTTTATTCATAAAGACCCATTAAACGGTACGGGCTGGGTCGAAGCAAATGCCTATCAGGCTGTTTGGGGACTATCGCATGATTTAGACGAACTGATAAAACTGATGGGTGGGCCTGATAGTTTTGCCAACAAACTGCAATATGCTTTTGAAATGTCACGTGCTTCCGATTTTGTATATGCCTATTCGAGCGGGTACATTAGCTATGCCAATCAACCGGGATGTTCTAATGCTCATGTGTTTACCTATGCCGGTAAACCATGGCTGACACAGTATTGGGTACGTCAGGTAAAAGAGCAGGCGTATGGAGGCGTTACCCCAGACTTAGGCTATGGAGGACATGACGAAGACCAAGGACAAATGGGCGGCGTAAGTGCACTGATGGCTATCGGCTTGTTTAACATTTTGGGCAATCAATCCGTTGATCCCTATTATGAAATAACAAGTCCCATCTTCGACGAGATTATTATTCATCTTGATCAACGCTATTATGAAGGGAAGCAATTTATCATAAAAGTATATAACAACAGTAAAGACCATCCGTACATTCAACAAGCCCGCCTAAATGGAAAAGAACATGAAAAATTCTGGATATCCCATAACACCTTTCAAAAAGGAGGTGTATTGGAATTGTGGCTGGGTGATAAGCCCAACTATCAATGGGGGAAAAAATAAACACTAATAGCTGCTACTATGAATCATTGGGTTTTAGGTATAGATATCGGAGGAACACATATCAGTTGCTGTATTGTGGATATACTCAATAACCGTATTCTAGAAGAAAGCTTTATAAGAGAAGATGTCAGGGCTAATGATACCGCTGATGCTATACTAGAAGACTGGTTGAGAGCTATACGAAAATCGCTGTCTTACTTTCCTGCAACTGCAGCCATTGGTGTAGCAATGCCGGGGCCATTCGATTATGAAAATGGTGTGAGCCTAATTAAAGGATTGCAGAAATATGAAGCACTGTACGGTTTAAACATCAAAAAAATGCTATCTATAGCATTGGACATTCCTACTGCTAATATTCAATTTCTTAACGATGCTAGTTGTTATCTGCTCGGAGAAATACATTTCGGAGCAGCCAAAGGCGAAACCAATGTGGTGGGCATCACTTTGGGGACCGGCCTGGGAAGTGGCCAATATCATCAGGAACGGCTTATAGAAGGCGATTTATGGTGTACGCCTTTTAAATCGGCAACAGCAGAAGATTATATGGCTGCCCGCTGGCTCATTAATGAATATCACTCCCGCACAGGCACCTGGCTTCAGGGAGTAAAAGACTTAGCCCTGATTCATGATCCTCTAGTAGATGCAATTTTTCAAATATATGGACAGCATCTTGCACAAATCATTCTACAACGCTATCACGACAATTTGCCGGAAGTGGTAGTTGTAGGAGGAAATATTGCAAAAGCCTGGGACAGGTTTATGCCACATGCGCAGCATTATTTGCAGGAACAAGGACATAATATTCGATGTATACCAGCACTTCTTGGCGAACGAGCAGCACTACTAGGAGCTGCATCTTGTTTCAAAAGATGATATATCAGTATCGCTTCTTTACTATGAGGGCTTCTTGATACTAGACTTTAATAGCCAGCAATAGAAAACGCTGACAGAGATCTTGTTTTCACTGCAATCCATCTGTCAGCGTTCCATTATAAAAAAATACCTAACTACCAGTTATCCGTTCTGAATGGCGATACGGGCAGGCCTTTACTATTAAATAAGTTTGGCATGGATGTATCAGTAAACCCAAAACGAACAGCAACTGGGTTTTTGATCTGCTTACTGAATACAATCAGCTTATTTTTCTCTATTTTGTAATCAGCAGGAACAAAGTTTCTGGAATCATCAGCAATATACAGATCAGTAATTTTATTTCCTTTTACCTGCAGACTGCCTTCTAAATAATCAAACTCAACAATAATCTTATTACCTTCTACTTTATGACTCTTGTATATCGGCGATTTATAATCCACCATGGACCTTCCATACACTTCCGCCAAAGCCAGCTGAGCTAAGCGCTCGGCCACTTCTCTTTTTCTAGTAGGATGAATATTTTTTACATCCGGAACCAAATCAGTAATCACAGCCATTCCAGTTTTTGGAACGACCAAAGTTTGAACTTGCTGCTCTCTCAACAAAGCACCTTTTTGTTCTTCGGGTTTAGATTTATAATCATATGGAGCAATTTGTACGTAATAGAAGGGGAATTCATATCCCCAAGCTTCTCTCCAGCTTTTAATCATGGTACTGAATAAGCGGCTATAACTGCTATAAGTATCAACATTACTTTCGCCTTGATACCAGAATGCTCCGGCAATTTTATATCCTACCAAGGGATAGATCATCGCATTCCACAAAGTGGCATATTCATGTGGCTTGCTTGCAGAGGGTTTAAAGGCTTTTGCATTCTTTAAAAATTCCGGGTCGTTTTCAATATATTTTGCAGGGGTCCATAGCTCGGCAGGTGTACCACCCCAGCTGGAATTAATAATGCCGATAGGAATATCCAATTCCTTAGCCAGCTGCTTACCTATGAAATAGCCGATAGCACTAAATCCCTTTGCAGATGCAGGATTACACTCCTTCCAACTATCAAAAACATTTATCTGAGGGCTGGTAGCAGCAATATTACTTATTTGCAACAGCCTTACTTTGGGATTATGAGCACGTGGAAGTTCGTCCAGCATTTCCTGCAGTTTATTGTTGGAGTTCCACTGCATATTGGATTGACCAGAGCATAACCACACCTCCCCGATGAGGACATTATTTACTACTTTGGACTCAGAGCCGGATAAAATAGTAATACTGTGCGGACCACCAGCTTCGGGAGTTTTTAACTTAACATCAAAACGTCCATAGCCCAAAACCTTAGTTGTAACCGTATCTTTACTCCAAGATGGGATAATTCTAACGGTGCCACCCCGCTTCGACCACCCCCAAAAATTGACCTCGGCATTCCGTTGCAAAACCATATTATCCGAGAAAAAACCGGGCAAATGAATCTGTGCCGATAATTGTAATGACAAGCATATTGTCAGAAATGAAAAAATGTACTTCATAAATTTTTCAATATTTAATGCAAGCATGAATGAAACCAGTTCTTTGGTTTTACAAAGGGAATAAAATTACTTCAAAAGTTGCATTAAGGGAAATCTCGAACGCAATTTGTCAAAGAATTTCGAAAAGTCCTATGTCACATCCTTCATAACAACACGGGATGCACTCTCCGCATCCAGATAAAGTATAGCATTATCATGCTTTCTCAATACAGTTGAAGGATATAGCTCAGAAATATCTTCATAAAGAGTTTGCTGTACCGCGATGGCTTTATTTTTTCCAGGAACGATACAAAACAAATGTGCTCCACTTAAAAGTGCCGGAATCGTAAGCGTAAGGGCATGCGTGGGGACCTGTTCTATACGTTCGAAACATCCGTCATTTACTTGCTGCCTGCGACTGGCTTCATCGAGATCTACAACCTTTACCCACTTGGGGTCGCTAAAGTCTGCAACATGAGGATCATTAAATGCGATATGGGTATTTTCACCTATTCCCATACATACAATATCTACTTTATACTCTTTCAGCAGTTGCTCATAACGTTTACATTCTTCCTCTACATTTTGAGCGCATCCATCGATATAAAAAACCTTACTAATAGGAACGTGACTAAACAGTCTGTCATTAAGAAAATAGGCAAAGCTTTGAGGATGCACTGCTTCCAATCCGATATACTCATCCATATGAAAAGCCACAACCCGGCTCCAGTCTATTCCTTGATAGTTGCGCAATCCATCCAGGAATTCATTCTGAGATGGCGCAGAGGCAAACACTACTGAAACGAGTTCCTTGTGTTCTAACAGATGCCTAAGCATCTGTCCTACCTCTACAGCCGCAGCAGCCCCCATTTCTTTTCTGCTACTGTACTTTTTGATTTTTAATCTATCTACATAATACTCTTTTTCCATTTTCAATTATCTTAAGAATATATAACACTTAACGTCTATCCGTAGGCTCTAATAGTAATTATAAATGTATCGCGAACTATTAGTTCCGATAAAATTTCTGATTCCCTTTATGGATAATATCAATCGGCATATAGAAATCCTTTTCAATATTTTCCTCAAACATGATATAGTGATATAAAGCCTTTACACCTCGATATGCCTGCTCCTGTGGTTTTTCACAAATTAAAAAGTCGATTATTTCTTTATTTAAATACTCAATATTTCGTGTAATAAAGTCATACCCTACTAAGAGAATATTTCCTTTTCCCTTTGATTCAAAATACTGTGCCACCAACGACACCCTTGAGTTGGTAACAAATACTAATCGGATATCAGGGTATTGTTGCAATACCTCATCCAGTCCGGCTTTTACAGAGTCATAATCTGTTTGTGTAAGATTTTTAGTAATGATGGTTTGAGATATTTGTTTCTCAATAAAGTATTTCCTGAAACCTTCTTCCTTACGCAAAATGTGGTGATCAGAAGCAACGTCTTTGGAAATATTCATGACGAGTATCTTGTCATTTTCGGATGTTAAATAGCGCACTAAATGTGCCACTGAATATCCACTGTAAAAAAGATCCGGACCAAAATAGCATAGGCTTTTCTGATTAGGGATATCGGAATTAATAAATACAAAGGGAATGTTGCGCTGCTGACATACATTGGTAAATGCTATAGCCTCTTCAATAAACGCCGGTGCCAATAACACTCCATCAATTTGCTCTTCCTGTAAAATCTGTTGATATCGTTCTACGAAAGACTTTCGGTCGTTCATATCAAAAAAGAACTTGCTTACTTTAACATCATACAGCTTAATTTCGTTTTCCGCTTGTATAATTCCCTGTAAAGGCACATCCCAATAATCTGTTTCATCCGATACGGCAGGAATGAGCGTAAACAAATGAATTGTTCTTCCCGATGCTAGACGACGCGCTAAAATGTTCGGCTGATAGTTCAATTCTTTTATAACAGCTATGATCTTCTCCTTCGTTTTTTCGGACACTCCACCCCTATTATGCAACACACGATCTACCGTACCGATCGAGACGTTAGCACGGCGGGCAATTTCTTTCACTCCTACTGACCTCTTCCCGTTATTACTCATATTCATATTTTATACAGATAAAATCGCAATGCATGTATCAGTATCAAAACACTTATACTTTTTGATAAACTAATTTTCCTTCTACAATTGTATACCTTACATCTACATTATTGTCAAACACGACAACATCAGCATCCTTGCCTACTGCAAGAGATCCTTTCAGACGCTCCCAGCCCATAATTCGAGCAGGAGTGTAGGTTTGCATTCTCACAGCTTCGACAAGAGGAATCTCAGCCATATGTACCATATTTTTAACCAACCGATTGGTAGTTGCTATACTACCTGCAAATGCTGAGCGGTCAGGTAATTGGGCCACCTCGTCTTCAATTATCACTGTAATTCCATTTTTCTTATCCCCCAAAATAGTTTCAGACGCTGTTGTTGCTGCCCCACGCATGGCATCGGTAATTAAAGCGATTCGATCTGGACCTTTAATTTTATAAACCAACTTCAGTAATGCTGCTGGTAGGTGTCTTCCGTCGGCAATCACCTCTACATCAATTTCATCAATGAGATAAGTACTCTCAATCACTCCGGCATAACGATAAGCGTTTTTTCGAAATACACCAGACATTGCCGAATAAAAATGGGTGGCCAGCGTATATCCATTTTCAAAAGCAGCTACTATTGCATCATAATCTGCATCGGTATGAGCAAAGGCAGCTAATATACCATGATCTCTCAAATATCTTCCAAACGCTAAGGCGCCAGGCAGTTCGGGCGCGGCACTCCATCGGGCAATAGATTTTCCAAATCTCTCGATAATTTCTTTGTATTCTTTTGGATCGGGATTCCGTATAAATTTCGGATCCTGCGCCCCTCGCTGATTCAATGAAAAATATGGCCCTTCCAAATGCATGCCCAAGAACCGAGCACCTTTGAGATTTTTCACAGAAGCTTTTTCATAATTAGATAGCACCTTCACCAATCCTTCTTTCTCACTCGTCAAAGTAGTGGGCGTCATCGCCGTTGTTCCGTATCGAGCATGTGTTTCGGCTATCGTAAGAAAATCATCGATTTCGCCATCCATAAAATCACACCCACCACCCCCATGCACATGAATGTCAATAAAACCAGGAGCAATAAAATTTCCCTGCGCATCTATCTGCAAAGCATCGGCCTCCACTTCCACATTTTTCGATCCGAGTTCTACAATCTTCCCATCTTTAATGATAAGTGTGCCTTCTTTAATACATCGATGCGGACAGATCAATGTGCCATTATATATCTTTAGCGTGCCACTCATCTATATCAGATTTTAAGCTCCCAACCTTTTTCATATTCGCGGGACCACAGCTTCATAGCCTTTTCATTTCTTAAAATTCTTCCTGTTGAAGCATCTATATCCAAAGCTCCTGTTGTTCTTTGTGCAATATTTCCCAGCTGTACCAACAAAGTACTTTTGTGTCCTTCAACAATATCAGAGTTTAATGGTGTATTATCTTTAATTGCACTAAAAAAGTTTTGGATATGAATAGCATCCAAGTTCTGAGAAGGGTTGCTTAGGCTTCTCGCATCTACCTTAATGTCATTTTTTGCCTCTTTAATCAACTTCCCTTTCAAGTCATATATCTTATAAGTATTTCCACTTCCTATTTGCAAAGACCCCTGTTCTCCGTAAAAGATCACTCCTACAGCAGCACCTTCGCTAGGCGCACCATTGCAGCTTCTTCCTTCCCAAGTAATGGAACAACCATTTCCGAATTCTATTCCAATAGTTTGCGTATCAGGTGTTTCCCAATCATCTTTATAACGATATCTACCACCTACAGAAGTAACCTTTGTAGGATAATCAGCTTGCAAACCCCATCGAGCCAGATCCACAAAATGGGTACCATTGTTCAATGCTTCGCCGGTACCCCAATGCCAAAACCAGTGCCAGTTATAATGAAGAATATTATCCTTGTAAGGACGTCTCGGGGCCGGCCCCTGCCAGAGCTCATAATCGAGCCAGTCTGGTACAGCAATTTGCTTACCTATACCAATGGAGGGACGGTTATTGGTGTACCAAGTTCTTGCAAAATACACCCTACCAATTACCCCATTATGCAAAGCTTTAATAGCTTCTACTACATTAGGCCAAGACCTTCTCTGATTACCAATTTGTACTACATGTTTATATTTCTTAACAGCCTCTATCAATAGCTCTCCTTCGCGAGGATTATGACTGCAGGGTTTTTCTACATAAACATGTTTTCCTGCTTTTAATGCCATGACGGTAGCAGGAGCATGCCAGTGATCGGGAGCTGCGATAACTAAAGCATCTACCTGCTTATCTTCTAAAGCTTTTCTAAAATCTTTCTCTTTCTTGGGTGTCTCCGATTGTCTTTCTGTTACGGTAGCAAAACATTTATCGATAGCCCTACGGTCGACATCGCAGATATAGGTTACCACCGCATTGGGTTGCATAGCAAAATTATTGGCCAATACTTGTCCGCGCGAATTTACGCCCATTACTGCAATATGAAAGCGCTCATTAGCACCTACTATATTGCGATAACTTTTGGCGCTAAAACCGGGCAGTACGCCACCTATTGAAACTGCCGCAGTACTTAATGAAAGCTTTTTAATAAATTCCCTACGAGATGTTTTCATTGCTCTAAATTTTATAATTGTTATCCGGTAATTTCAGAAAGTTTTACTTCACGACCATTTTGTTTTTTACTCAAATCCGCCGCTTCCATAAAAGCGCAGATTTCTAGAGTTTGCCGATAATCGAAAGGCGCCACACGGGTATCGAAGAACTCAACAATTTTTACAAGCAACGGGTCATATCCTCCATAACGCCCTAAAGTCATGTTGCCCTTTTCGCCAAATGCAATACCACCATAATCACTCTTTCCTTTTCGAAAACCTCTGAAAGTTCCCAACCGCCCATCCTTCCATCTTCCTACAGCGACATCGGCATCCTGGGCATGAACGCGAACAACGCTTTCGCATCCTATTCCCATTAAAGCAAATAAAATTTCTACACCATGAATACCATACCAAAACAAATCGGGATGCGTACTTTCCAAATGAGCCGGACTGTAAGTATCAGCACCTAACACTCGTCCTATTTTTCCAGTATTGAGAATTTCCTGAACACCGCTTAAATAGCGCAAAGAAGAGCTAGAAAAAACTGGCACGTTGTATTGAGCGGCGAGCTCAAAAATCTTTTTCGCATCACGATAAGATGCCGCTATAGGCTTATCAATAAAAACAGGTTTCTTAGCTTTAAATACCTGAATGGCCTGCTCCAGATGCACCCGACCGTCATTACTTTCGAGCAAAACCACATCGACTTTACTTAACAACTCGGATATGGAGTTCACGATTTCTACTCCATACTTTTTTACGGTTTCAGTATACTCCGGAACTCTTGATACTGAAGATTGAATATCCTTACTGCCCTGCGGATAAGCCGCTACTACTCTATATCCTCTAAATTCAGGTTTGGGCTGCTCGGCGTTTAAAGATTTTGTAAAAGCAATACTATGAGAAGTATCCAAACCGATAATACCAACTCGCTTACCCGCTTGTGGTATTACAGAAAACACACTGCTTTTTCCAAAGACGGATGTCCCTAATGACACCCCTATTCCCATGAAAGCAGATGTTTTTATAAACTGACGCCGGCTTTGAAAAATTTTCATCTCAACAAATATTTATGGTTTAAACTTTTATTTTGCAACTTTAATCTTTATTGAGGCCGTCAAGCAGATGATCCACCTTCTCCGAAACCCGCTTTTTAGTAAGCAATCCGCATCCTGCATACACAATAAAAGATGTAATGATAGGACCAGAAATTTCCAGCGCCAATGGCACGTTCGAACAAAACTTCATTATAATAAATGTAAGCAATCCTAAAGCAATAGAGAGCCACACTGCCGTTCCGTTACTATGTTTAAACCAAGGCAATAATCCAAGAATCATCGGAATACTGATTGGGCCTGTAAGAGCGGCAAACCAGCTTAGTATTAATCCGATTACTCCACCGAATGACTCAGCGTAAAATGCAAGAATTACCGTAAATAATACAAAAGTAAAAGTGGTAAGCCGAGCCAACATCAAAAGCTTCTTGCGGTCAAAATTTCTAACACGTTTATTAATCGTAGGCAAAATATCTCTAGTAATAACAGAAGCAATCGTATTAGAGTCGCCTGCCGTCATGGTCAATGTTGTGGAAAAAAGCGAGACAAACATCAACCCTAAAAGGCCTGGTGGCAAGAACTTAAGTGCCATCACGGAGTAAGCTTTTTCGGTATTCTCCAGATTTGGGAAAAAAATAGGCGATGCAAACATCGGGAAGAATAATATTAAAGGCCAAATGAGGTATAATGCCGATGACAACAATGCCGCTTTTTTAGCCTCCTTCCCTGTAGGAGAAGAAATAAAGCGCATGGCCAAACTCCAAAGTCCCCCACTGTACGTTAATGTGTTGATGGAAAGTATTGCCAATACAAACCAGAAGGTATAAGGCTCTCTAAAAATCTGCGAATTCTCGGCAGGCAAGCGATCCCATAATGTAAAAAAGCCACCGACACCGTCTCCTAATTCTCTCAACACTAATACCATCATGATGATGCCCGATGCCAACTGAATAATAAAAGATAGAAAATCATTCACTACATCCGCCCAAACACCGCCTAGCACAACATAAATCAGCGTTACACATCCAGATAATGCAATGCCTGCAGTGATACTCAATCCGGTAAATGCATTCAACAAAATGCCTATGGCCGCCCATTTGGCAGCTACATCAAATATCTTAATAATAACTCCCGTCCAGGCAATTAATTGTTGTGCGGGTATACCATAACGGGTAGCCAGATATTCAGTGGGAGACTGCACTCCAAATTTTTCTCTTAAGCGCGCCCATCGCGGAGCAATGAAAAACACAGTAAACAACATTCCTATTGCAATAGTCATGGCCCACCATACGTACACCACAAAACCATGTGTGTAAGCAATAGAAGCATAAGCAACAAAAACAGCTCCGCTATATCCCGACACATGATGCGAAACTCCCGTTAACCACCAGGGAAGCTTTCCTCCTGCCGTAAAAAAATCAGAAGAAGACCCTACCCGTGTATATCCGTAAACTCCTACAGAAACAAGGAGGACAATAAAACCTACGATGCTGATATAATCAATGGTTTGCATAAAAAGAAATGGCAATAGACAAAATGTGTACGTACACGAATATAAATATAATTTTTAAAACATTCTAAAATGTTTTACTAACTATTCTCAAATAATATCTCAAGACGGACATATTAAATTGAAAACCAACTAGAAAAGAAAGCATTGATTTTTTCTTAACAGATATTTTTGATTTTAATGAAAAATAAATATATTTGGATAGAATTTTTTTAGGATAATATTCCGTGTACGTAAACGGAATTTATTTTGCGTCAAACCTGTGTACGTTAACGGAAAGCTGAGAGAGAAAGTAAAGGACTTGCTTAATGATTGTCATTGCCATATTCACCATAAGATCTTTAGCTAAAGAGAAGGACCTATAAATTTTACTGAGAGATTTTGGCGGGGACCAATGTGCGCTAGAATAAACATAGTTCCAAACGAAAATCAGATTAGGGGAGATTGTATCGATAGTATTTGACTAACTACGAAGCATTCATTCAAAAGTATCTTTTAAAAAGCACTCTATTTACATCATAAACTTAACATCATAAAGATGAAGATCCTTAACACACTCCAACAAGGCCTTACCCGCTATTGCATCAAAAATGCTGTCGGGACACAGCAATTCATCCATCTAAAAATCTGCATGGGTATTATTATAGCATTGGGCACTACTGGCAAAGCTCACGCAATGCTCTCTCCTTCTTATCCTCTTATCGCTTCCCATTTGGCTTTACAACAAAATATATTAGTAAAGGGGATAGTTATTGATCAAGAAAGTAATCCATTAGCCGGAGTTTCAGTTACGATAAAAGGGACCGCCACCGGAGTTGTTACAGATAACAATGGAAGATTCTCAATTCAGGTTAAAGACAAAGAGACGATTTTAGTATTTAGTGCAGTAGGCTATCTGTCTCAGGAACTCAAAGTTGACAATAATACCAATATTCAGATTACACTTATTAAAGAAAGCTCATCCCTAGATGAGGTAGTCGTTATCGGCTATGGAACTGTAAAAAGAGGTGATCTAACAGGAGCTGTAGGAGAAGTAAACGTAAATGATCTTACTAAAGCTCCCGTAGCATCTTTTGATCAAGCCTTAGCGGGAAGAGTTGCAGGGGTTCAGGTATCCGCAGCAGAAGACGGCCAACCCGGTCAGGGAATGAACATCGTAATCAGAGGGGCTAACTCTTTAACACAAAGTACGGCTCCATTATATGTTATTGACGGTTTTCCGATGGAAAGTCCGCAAACGGCCGGCATCAATCCAGAAGACATTGAATCTATCACGATTTTAAAAGATGCCTCTGCAACCGCCATCTATGGATCACGCGCCGCAAATGGAGTTGTGGTTATTGAAACCAAAAAGGGCAAATCAGGAGCCCCCACCCTTGCGCTATCTGCTTCGGTGGGCCCACAACAAATAACCAAAAAAATGCCCATGTTGAGTGCGTACGAGTTCGTTAAATATGAGATTGAACGATATGGGCAGGATGCTGTAAGTTCTTATACCCCCGGAGACCTGCCTACCGATCACCCCAATTACGATCCTCAAGGAAAAACATTAGAATCTTACAAAAACATCAAAGGTATCGATTGGCAAGACCAATTATTTAAGAAAGGTGTTACACAGATTTATAACTTATCACTTAGAGGTGGTAACAGAGATACCAAATACTCTATTTCCGGTTCTGTGTATGACCAAGACGGTATTGTCATTAATACCGGCTTTAAACGCTATCAATCAAGGATCTCGCTTGATCAAACTATAAGCAAAAAATTCAAAGTAGGTATAAATGTAAACTATAGCTATCAACTAGCTTATGGACAGATACTGGGTAGAACCAGTGCCACATCTAATACTACTATAAGCGGTTATTTACTGTATTCCGTTTGGGGATATAGACCCGTTACAGGAAGAGAAGGACTTCCTGATTATAACGATGATTTAATTGACGATATCATAGATTCAGAAGCCGAGGCTGAGGCCGGAGATTTTCGTATCAATCCTATCATCTCAGCAAGAGAAACACTGCGCAGGAGAAAAACCCACAACCTACTTGCTAATGCGTATGCAACATATGAACTAGCCAAAAACTTAGTACTGAAGGTTACGGGAGGTATGAACGGAGTTATGACACGTAATGATGAATTCTATAACAGTAAAACAATAAAGGGAGCTCCCGTTAGCTTACGCCCTAATAACATCAATGGAGTGAATGGTTCTATCAGAAACTCTCAACGATACGAATGGCTTAATGAAAATACATTAACTTATACCAAAAGATTCAACAAATCTCACCGACTGGAAGTAATGGGAGGTATGACACTTCAAAGTGTTCGTACCACATCTGACGGATTCTCTGCCATACAAGTTCCTAACGAAGAGCTAGGAATTAATGGGCTATCACAAGGTACTCCTTTGGAAACCTACACAGGAGCAAGTGAAAACAGGTTACAATCTTTATTTACCAGACTTAATTATAGTTTCAAATCAAGATACCTGCTAACCGCTACCATGAGGGCTGACGGGTCATCTAAGTTCGCTCGTCCGAACCGATGGGGATATTTTCCTTCTGCAGCATTTGCATGGCGCATGAAGGATGAAAAATTCTTAAAAAATGTTGAAGCTATTACTGCAGCCAAGCTGAGAATCAGCTATGGGGTAACCGGTAATAACCGCGTGAGCGATTTTGCATACTTACCTGCCGCCGAATGGGATGACTTAGGAAGCTACTCTTTCAACAATGTTCGGTATTATGGATTAGGGATAGCAAGACTCAGCAACCCCAACCTCAAATGGGAAAGTACTGCGCAGTTCGACGTGGGGTATGACCTTAACCTATTTAAAGATCGCATCAGCTTCGTATTCGATTGGTATAGAAAAACCACTTACGACCTCTTGCTAAATGCCGAGTTGCCTTATAGTACAGGATTTAGCAATTCGTACAAAAACATAGGAAAAGTGCGCAATGAAGGTCTGGAGTTTACTTTAAATACTGTAAATATTCAGACTAAAGACTTTACCTGGCAGAGCAACTTCAATATAAGCTTCAACAAGAACAAAATCATGGCACTCTCCGATAATCAAGAAAATCTTACTTCAAGAATCACCTCCTTCGTAAGCCGCATCGCACAGGAACCTATTTACATTGCAGAAGTAGGCAAACCTGCAGCCATGTTCTATGGGCTTATCTGGGACGGGGTGTATCAATATAGCGATTTTAACGAAGTTGCTCCTGGCGTATATGTATTAAAACCAGAAGTGCCTACTAACGGAGACACAAGGGAATCTATAAAGCCCGGAGATATCAAGTATAAAGACCTTAATGGAGACGGAGTAGTAGATGCTAACGATAAAACTATCATTGGTCGAGGTCTCCCTATCCACATAGGAGGATTTAGCAATAACTTTAGCTACAAAGGTTTTGACTTAAATGTTTTCTTCCAGTGGTCGTATGGAAACCACTTAATGAATGCCAATCGTCTTATTTTCGAAGGAAACATTACCAACATTCACCACGTTAACCAGTTTGCAAGCTGGGCCGATCGATGGACACCCGACAACCCGAGCAACACGATTCACAGAGCAGGGGGTGGAGGACCACAAGTAATTTCATCTAGAACCATTGAAGACGGTTCATATCTAAGACTGAAAACAGTGTCTCTGTCATATACACTTCCTACTTCACTGTTAAGAAGAATGAAGATCAAAGGTCTAAGCTTAAGTGTAGCAGCTCAAAATCTGTATACATGGACCAAATATTCGGGATTGGATCCTGAAGTATCTGTACACAATTCGGTACTTACTCCAGGATTTGATTTCTCGGCATATCCTCATCCAAGAACACTTGTATTTGGCCTTAAAGCAAACTTTTAAAAATTAAATAAAATAACTTCAATATAGAGTCAATATGGAAAAGATTAAGACCTTATTAGCAATACTGTGTCTCACTCTAGGAGCTTCCTGCTCTAGCTTCTTAGACACAGAACCTGAAGATTTCCTATCACCGGAATTCTTCTACCAAAACGAAAGCCAGATTCATACGGCACTCGTTGGTGTCTACAATAAGCTATCAGACACGCGAGATGGTGCTCCACTGTATGCCTCAGCCTATTTTACATTTATGGGTACCGAAGGTGACGATGGATTCTATAGAAAAGGTCCGGAATCTGCACTACCCGGACAGTTTATGTACAATCCCAGCGCGCCACATGTTGCCAACTTATGGAGAGCATTATATGAAGGTATCAATCTGGCAAATGTATTATTGGAGAAACTGGATGACGCCGATATGGACGATAGAAAAAGAGAAATCGTAAGAGGTGAAACGCTATTTCTGAGAGCTTACTACTACTTTTTGCTAGTATCTAATTACGGTGATGTGCCGTTAAAATTAACGTCCTCCACTACACCCTATAACACCGATATGGAACGCACTCCCTCCCACATCGTATATCAGCAAATTACCGAAGATATGGAAAGAGCCTATGATCTAGTAGAAAGCGCTACCGAAGTAGGGTTTGGAGGAAGAGTCAATAAATCTGCAGTTGCAGGAATATTAGCACGTGTTTATTTGTATTGGGCCGGAGAACCTCTTAAAGACCACAGCAAATACAAAAATGCCAGAGATTGGGCTTATAAAGTAATTCAATCGGGAGAGCATGCATTAAACCCTTCATTTGAAGATGTTTTTGTAAAACTTGCTGCCGATGCTTACGATATTAAAGAATCCATCTGGGAGGTAGAATTTTATGGTAACCGTACCGACCGTCCCAGACAAGCCGGCATGTTGGGGAATTATATCGGTATTGTCTCTGATAACGATTCTATTGGTAGAAGCAATGGTAATATTTGGGCATCAGGTAGACTCTATAATTTATACAAACCCGGGGATTTACGAAGAGATTGGACCATTGCTCCGTATAGATTTAATCCTACAGAATCCACTAATAGAGAATATTTTGCGGCAACTCAAATCTGGACTAGATATGCCGGAAAATACAGAAGAGAAAAAGAAGTATTCTTCCCGAAATCAGTAGGATATACTCCTATCAACTTCCCTCTATTAAGATATTCCGATGTACTACTCATGTTTGCCGAAGCTGATAATGAGGTAAACGGGGGTCCTACACCTGAAGCCATAAAGTATTTCAATATGGTACGGAGAAGAGGTTTTGGCTTTCCCTTTTCAGAAGCAGATTTGCAAGTACCTAACCCTGTCAGCGATTTAACAAATGATGAAAAATCAGATAAATTATCATTCCTAGAAGCGATACAAGATGAACGCTCCAGAGAACTTGCATTTGAGTGCTTACGCAAGTACGATTTAATCAGATGGGGAATTTATATATCATCCATGAAAGCTTTATCTAATCTTTATCTTACTTCAACTACCCCCTCAACTCCATCTACTCAGGCGAGAAATGTTGCTACAGCGTTAGGCATGATTAGCGATCGTCATAAGTTACTTCCTATACCTACACATGAAATGATGTTAAACCGAAAACTGGTTCAAAATCCAGGATGGTAATTAACCCTAAAATCGATAAAAAATGAAAAAACATATAGCTAAAATTGTTCAGTTTGTTTCACAAACATTTTGCCACGCTCCTATGGTACTCCTACCCGATCGATTACAAAAAAAGTGCTTCATAAACGGGTTAATCATCTGTATTATCCTACTTGGGTCATGCAACACCAAGAAAGATTTAATTGTGGGTACACCCGATTTTAACATTAAAGGATATACTGTACAAGATGCGCAAGACAACTTTGGAAATCCTATAAAAGAAGTTGTATTCCAATTTGAAGGAAATGCAGATGTCATTTCCTTCTTCTCCGGAGAACCATTAAAAGAATATGCATATAAAGACGGACGTATTATAGGCATCGATGCTGTTAATGTTTCCTTCGAATATGTTGCTGATATGGGAGACGGAACGGATCCTACTTGGAAACAGTTATTTGTTATGGCCACTACAAATTTTGATGGAACCGTAACAGAAGAGGGAGAAGGATGGATCGACATCACAGATCGTTTCAACATACCAATGGCAAAGGATTTCACAACCCGTACACTCACTTCAGCCGATATCTCTGATTTATTGGTACCAGGACAGCCTCTGTATATAGGATTTAAATATATTACGTATCCTCGAAGCGCTTCAGCCGCTTATACTACCTGGGATATTCATGAGTTTAAAATATCCGTTGAAACATTATTGGGCTCAGAAATAATATATAACCAAAGAGTAGCAGCTTTCCCCTTGTATCACTTCGGCCCTGATGATGCTTCTGACCCGAGCAGAACCCCGCGATCGACGAGCACTACCTCACGCTTGCGCTTCAGGGCAAATGTGCTTGCAGCAAACCGTCCCTTTACAGCTGGAGATTGGGCTATAGCACCTCCCATTGTTGTTGATAATGAAATCAACCTAGGCCCGGATAGACCTGTAGGCATCAAGAACCGAATAGATCCGGCACTGTCCAATTATACTTATGTCTACGATAAACCGGGAACTTATAAAGCTACCTTCGTAGCCACCAATATTACCAGTCATAGCGAGGCTAGCGTAGTGAAAGAGATTGAGATCACAATTCCTTAATATAGAAATGGGTAGATAATGATTCGTAATTCATTCTGCAGATTCAAGGTTTTATGCTTTAGTTTAATACTTATAGGGAATGCTGGACTTGCCCAATCCTACAAATTTCAAAAACTCACCGAAGCTAACGTAGGATTTAAAGACAATATAATTACAAAAGCTACATTCAGACAGATGGGAGCGATAGCAATAGATCTTCACGGAGATATTGTAATTGCAGACAGACTCAATCATGCTATAAGAAAAGTTACCCCTTCAGGCAAAGTTATAACGATCGCAGGAACGGGTGTGGCTGGATTTACGGATGGCGATGGATCCAAAGCTCAGTTCAATGAACCTACAGGGCTTGCAATAGACAAGGATGGCAATATAATTGTTGCAGACAAAAATAATCATCGTATACGAAAAATCACTTCTCAGGGTGAGGTGAGCACTATTGCAGGCAATGGAATTGCAGGATATAAGGACGGCTCATCCGTTGCTGCACAATTTAATACACCATATGATGTAACGATTGATACTTCCGGTAATATAATTGTTGCAGATACCTACAATCACTGTATTCGAAAGATCAATTCATCAGGAGCTGTAAGTACACTTGCGGGCACTCCCTTTCCTGGCTATAAAGATGACAAGGGAATAAAAGCAAGTTTTAATCATCCCACAGGTTTGTCAGTCGATCAAAATGGCAATATTGTTGTTGCGGATCTTTTGAACCATCGTGTTCGTCAAATTACAACTGATGGAATGGTTACAACAATTGCAGGATCGGGTTCTAACCAAACTAAAGACGGTAATGCAGATGCTGCTGCTATCGCTTCACCTTATCGGGTAGAGGTCGACTACGCCAATAACATTTATATTACACAGGCAAACTCTAATAGCCAAAAAATCTTCATCCGTAAAATAGCTAACGGAACGAGAACAGTCTCTTCCATTAGTAACAACGCTATCCCAAGCGGGGATAACACATCTGTAAGCCAAGAAGTATTAAACCATATCGCTGCAGATATCACTACCGATAGTCTTGGAAATTTGTATGTAGTTTATCCTGACAACAATAGTTTATACAAAATAAGTTGCTCGGCATGCAAGGGTAATAGCTTTTATTACATCAGCAAATATTTCGATCAGCCCTCTAATACCTATTATTATCTTACCAGAATAAAACCTAAAGACAGATTTGGGAATCCCGTAAAACTACAACTGGAACTTACCAATCAAGACAAAGGTGAAACAGTTAGACAATTTGCCATCAGGAAAGGGAGTGCCCTGGCCTTCAATGCTTCCACACAACGTGAAGTCAACGGAATCAAGAAACCTCAGGGTACACAAATTGTTCAAGGTGCTATTGTACAAGAAGCGCCATCCAATGCATATATTCTAGGAATCAAAGCAGACAATGAACTAAAAGTATATCCTCCTGGAACTAAAGCTAAGGAGATCCTCAACGATGGTAGCGTTTACGCACTCACAGCATTCGGTCCACTCATAGAAAATTATCAACGGGCATCAGAAAAGGCGATGCAAATAAGAGAAAACTATAAGGTGAAGCATCCTAGACAAGTAATAGCCCAGTTCGATAATAAAGATATTTTATTCTTAAGTTGTGGAGGAAGGGGATTTGAAGGAGAAGGTATGACCGCCGAAGATGTAGTAAGAATTCTAAGATCGCTTAATGTAAAATTTGCCTATATGTTAGACGGAGGAGGTAGTGTATCAACAGTGGTGTACGATCAATTAATTACACCTAAGATAGATAATAATGGTACTCAGGAAAGAAGCCGTCCCAACTTTTTATATGTAATGGATCCAACCAATTAATTAAAGCCAGCATCATTAAACCTTTATTCTTAACCAGGATCTTAATTCCTATAGCATAACATAAAACGTCATTACAATGCAAATTCATTGCACTATCATACCTATTAAAACAAGCATCTTATTAAGCACAGCGATAGCACTGCTATTTCCCCTATTTCTTGTTGCACAGAAATTCGACAAAAATTTTCACATATATATATTACTCGGTCAATCTAATATGGCCGGAAGGGGAAAAATCACACCCCAATACGAAAAAATTCAACATGAAAGAGTCTTCATGCTCTCTAAAGAAAATAAATGGGAAATAGCAAAACATCCGCTACACTTCGATAAGCCCAAAGTTGCAGGTGTAGGCCCCGGCTTGAGCTTTGGTATTGCAATGGCTGAAGCTAACAAAGCTGTAACTATTGGATTGGTTCCCTGCTCAGTTGGGGGTACTGCAATTAGCAGGTGGGAACCAGGGGCCTATGATGAAGCCACCAAAACCCATCCTTATGATGATGCGCTTGCTAGAATAAAGGAAGCTATGAAATACGGTCCCATTAAAGGAATCTTGTGGCACCAAGGGGAGGCCGACAGCAAAGAAAAAAATGCATCCGTTTATATAGATCGCTTAACCGCCCTGATACAACGATTGAGAAAAGAATGCGGTGACCCGAAATTACCGATTGTAGTTGGCCAACTGGCACACTACAAAAGCAATTATGAATACATCAATAATGTTTTGCCCGAGCTTTCTTCAAAAGTAAAAAACACCATTCTAGTATCATCAGAAGGCTTATGGCACGGAGGTGACGGCACACACTTCGATAGCCCATCTGCTGCTGAACTTGGAAGACGTTTTGCTAATGGGATGTTACAACTACAAGGATATCCATCTGTTCAAAAAGAATACATTATCGGCAAAAATTATACATCTCCGATAGACAAAAACGGTTGGGAAGTTCTTTTCAATGGCAATAATCCGAATATTAGATGGAGAAGTATTGATGGTGATAGTTTCCCCACCGAAAGCTGGACTATAAGCGATAAACTTCTAAAAAGTATTGCCAAAGCAAAAAGGAAAGACATTATAACAAGAGAAATGTTTTCCAATTTTGAACTGGAATTGGAAGTAAAACTTACTGATTCAGCAAATAGCGGTATTAAATATATAGTAGCCCCTCTCAAAAATGAAAAAGGCAATACAATTCTCAATGGTCCGGAATATCAATTAATTGATGACTGTAAACACAATTGGGTTACCGACAATAAAAATCCAACAAGTAGTACGGGTGCTGCATACCTACTATATGCACCTAATCCGAAAGATAAAAACTGGAAGTGTCAGGACTGGAATCGTATTAAAATAATCGTTAAAGGCCAGAATGTTGAACACTGGCTAAATGGCAAAAAGATTGTATCCTACACCAGAGGCAGTGAAGATTTCAGAAAGAAGGTTGCTGCAACAAAATTTCGTGAGTACGAAAACAGCCCTATTCAATACGGAGAATCGGAATGGGGGTATATCCTTCTACAACATCACGGTGATGAAGCCTCGTTTCGAAATATAAAAATCAGACGGTTGAAATAGCGAAGCATCTATTTCAACAGTTCCTCTAACGAAATCTTTTTTAATACCAGCGCCAAGCCTTTACCAGCTTTTGTTTCAAAGAGACAATAAAGGATATTGTCCTTTACAGCGATATCGGAATAGCCTGCCGAACCTTCCTGTAACACTTTTTGGACCGGCCAAGTCTTCCCCATATCATAACTTACCTTGATAGTAAGATTTTGTCGAGGGTGTTTTTCGATATGTTTACTGTCCGGATTCGAGAATAACAGGATATCCTTCCCCCTGTAATGTGCTTTTAGTATAGCCCCCATACAAATAGGCTCAAAAAGATCTTCTACATATTCAGGGTGAGACCATCCGGCAATACCAGTCTTACTAAAAGCAACTCCACGTCTCCTTTTATCAGATTCATTTCTGATACTTAACATCACTGTACCATCAGCAAGCTCTACAGCCATCGTCTCGCTAGGATTTTTAAAACCCGGCACATCGGGAATTAAAGCCCCTGCCTTCCAGGTCTTACCATTATCATCACTATAAATTGTAGCAATACGAGAAGGACGATGACTACGATGAGGCAATAGTTTATCCGAATCCGCAAGCCATACCGGCACTAGCAATCTTCCATTCTTTAGCTGAATACCATGTCCGGGGCCTGGTGCTAGTACCTTCCAGTTATATTCTTTTTTAAATGATAAAAATGTAGCGGTTATATTCATCGGTACAGACCATGTAAGACCGTCATCCTCCGATCTAATGTAGTAAGCATACGCATAATCCCGCTGATATAATAAGTGAATTATTCCGTCTTTACCTACAATAGGAACCGGATTATCTGTAGGCTTTCCTCCGGCACGTGGTGCAACCACCTGAATGGGGCCCCAAGTTTTTCCTCCATCCTCACTTCTTCGCAATAATAAATCCATATCAGCCCAATCACTACCACTATTGATTCTTCCCACACCAAAGGCGAGTAGGCTACCTTTCTGCGTTACTACAATCGCGGGGATTCGCATTGATGCATATTTACCATCCTCAGGTGCAAATACTACAACACTATCCGAAACCACTTCCAAAGTAGCTGATGCAGATACAGTTTTTGAATAGAAAAAACTCAGTACCATCAACAGAACATAAATATTAATTCGATTTATCAATTTTCTAATCATAATATAGATTATCTTTTACTGTAGTATGCGTCAATCAATGAATGGAGTTTTTGCTCAACTTTCTTATACCTTTTATCCCCGGAAAGATTATGCAATTCAATATTCCCCTTCTTTAAATCATATAACTCTGTATTTACTACCGACCCAGTATTCAAATCATACCATGCTACATAGCGCCAACCTAGAATGCGTACCGTATATCCCATATGTGTGGGATGTTGTTTAGTTATTGCTTCATAGGGTCTACAAAACTGGCTAAACGCGACTCCCTCCCATCTACAATTTGGATTCTCCAATAGAGGAGTCAGACTTTTTCCACTTAGTCTATGATGGGATTTTAAACCACATAATTCTAACAGAGTAGGATATATGTCCAATGCCTCCACAATTGCAGAAGTATGACTTCCCTTGTCGGTTATATCGGGAACTGATATAAGAAGAGGTATACGTGTATCTAACTCATAGTTGGTGGATTTACACCATAAACCCTGTTCACCTAAGTGATACCCATGATCCCCCCAAAATACAATAATGGTGTTTTCACTCATGTCTAATCGTTCTAGTTCACTTAAGACTCTGCCTATCTGAGTATCTACATAACTAACACAAGCATAATATCCTCTCCATAATTCTTGTTCCTTTTGAGAAGGAATAGCACCATCTTTAGGAATATCGGAATAGCCTCGAAGTTCCTGCCATTGATGAAATGCAATGTCGGGAGCACCTAAAGGTTTAAATTTATGCGACATCTTAGAAAAATCGGAGCCTTCATACATATTCCAATATTTTCTAGGTGCACAGAAAGGAAGATGCGGCTTATTAAATCCTACCGCCATAAAAAATGACTCACCGGATTGCCTGAATTGCTGCAAAGCAGTAATAGCCGCATTAGCGATCTTGCCATCGGGATAATCATCATCTTGCTCTGCCACAAATTCATACGATGCCGCCTTAGCATTTCCCTTGCGATTTTCAGGAAGATAATATTCATCCTGCTTGGTAAAACTTTGCACCAAGGAGGGAACGGACCATGACACTGAATCCAGAGTACGTTTTGATCCATGAAAAACTTTACCAATTCCTATTGATGTATAACCTGCATTTTTGAAAGCCTGGGGTAGTGTTACCACATCAGGTATTTTCTGGCGAAAATGAGTCACCAAGTCTGTAACACCATTTTCATCAGGCCTTAATCCTGTCAAAACAGATGCACGAGAAGGATTACATACTGCCTGCTGACAATAAGCATTTTTAAATACAATGCTTCTTCTCGCCAAATTATCTATATAAGGCGTTATGGCTCTCTCATCACCATAGCATCCTAAAGTAGGACGCATATCATCAGCAACTATAAACAATACATTATATTTCCTCTCAAAAAAATCATCTTGTGCAGATAGCAATCCAGCATGAAACATACAGTAGATGATCACAGAGAACCTCCTTACTATACCCCAAAGAATGAAGCAATCAGAATGATTGAACCTTTCTTTAAATAAGGCAGATATTATCATTATTATTTCTGTTTTATCCAATCGATATCAAACTTATGGAAATCTATAGCAAATCTTCGATGAGCAATCTTTTTATTGGGATAATAATACACTTCAGTAAGAGCACCGACCTTTCCATCTGTTAAATTCATCAACGATGAATACCCACCATAAACAACTGAATCAGTGCACAAAAGACTTCTATCTAAAGTCGGGTATAATAACTTTGAATATTTCCATGTCGTACCATCATCTTCACTTAATCGCACAGTCATCATACATCGATTTCCTACTTTATCTATACCACTGTTTGAAGAATTTAAAAAAAGTATAATATTGGGGACAAAAGAATATCTCAAGATTGAACCCTGACAACGAGGATCTGGCAAATTAGGATCTCCCGTAAAATCAGTAAATCCAGATTCTATAGTTCCCCTCGCAATAAAACGTGTATGACTTTTATTCCACTCAGTTCCTAATGGGCGATCATTTCTCATCAACAAACCATCAGAAAGTTCTACTACAGTGCCTTCAAATGTTCCTCGGGGTAACAACTGATACTTCCAAGTCAAACCGTGATCATCACTATAAATATTACGTCCTCCAGCTGGAATAATTAACCTACCAGCTATATCTCCCTTCTTCACCTGAATACCGATACCGGGTCCCATCGCATCCCAACTGTATTTTTCAGGTAATAGCGAAGCAGTCATATCTATCGGAACAGCAAAATTCTCTCCATGATCATCGCTATAGGTAACAAAAACTCTCCGCTGCCCCCATTCTTTTATGGGAAGATAAGTTTTGCCCAAATAGCTTCCCCCACGCTGACTATGATGCTCGTCATTCCATGAAAGAAACAGCCAAATACGACCTGTCACTTCATCTGTTACTGCAGTAGGATTTCCCCAAGTTCCTTCACCTTCCGAAACTATAACTTTTAACTCCGACCATGTATTGCCATTATCTTTCGATAACTTATATACTACATCGATATCTCCGTAATCATGCACTGAATGCTTACGCCCCTCGGCAATTGCAATGAGTGTACCATTAGTAGCCTTTATAAGGCAGGGGATGCGATAACTGTTATAATGATCTGCTTCGTAATCAAACAGACGTATTGTGTGTATCGCTGCCCCACTAACATTTTCTTGTATCTGAGTGTTTAACGCCGGAGCTATATACTCATTTTTATTTTGAAGACCGCTACGCCATAGCATGCAGGCTGTGAGACCGTATAGCGTTAATAATCCCGTTATATATTTAGACCGGAGCATAAAGTACACTATTGCCGGTAAATAACAATCCCCTCCTGCGGAGAATCTACCCCCCCTTCAGTAACTATAATCAGTTTCCCGTTACTGTTCACAACAGCATCCATTTTACCTACAGGAGCAAAATAATCTCTGTATGCGATTTTGGTAAATAAAGGCCCCATACGCTGAAAAGTACTTCCGTCATTACTGCTTACAAACAGAGTAGGCGAAACTCCGTAGGTAGGACCATTATACACTTGGGCATCTTTTTCTCTATCCACGGGGCTAACATAGTAAATCTGATTATCATGTTTGGCCAAAACACCGTCATACATATGTCCGTAAGTTGCAGTATTAATGCCCACTGTAGAGGCAGGTACTACGGCAGACCAGGTTTGTCCTCCATCATTACTATACGATATATATCTGCTTTGAGGTGAGGTATTCGTATGCGATAAAATAAGCATCAGCTGTCCTGTAGACAACTCCACAACAGCAGCTGAATTAATATTGTTCGCTCCTGTTACTTTATCGCTCTGATACCAAGTATTACCCTCATCATCGGATAATGCAACACGAACAATACGATCACCATACACTATTGGCATTACCAGACGATCACGATAATCAGCAGACTTTAATTCAATACCATGTCCTGACGTACTTTTCAAATAACCGCTGGCCTCATCCTGCAAACTAGAAGTAATATCTACCGGTTGCGACCATGTTCTACCATTATCAGTAGAGACTATCTGCATTCTTTTCTGGTCCGAAGGAGGATAAGTGTAAGTATTATTGCTTAAAGAAGGCGATAGTTCGCTATAATGCAAAATCATCTTGCCCGAATTGGTTGTAATTACCTGAGGGAATCCATAAGTTTTGTCTGTTCCATCTCCTACAACTACACTAATCTGCTCGCTCCATGTATCACCCCCATCTTCTGAGCGTTTCATAATGATATCGGTATTACCTACTGGTAATGTGTGTTGAGCTACCCGTTCGTATGCAGATGCAGGATTACTCCGCCCCTCTGCAAACAATAACAGATCATTGTTCGGGGCTTTCGCTAAAGCAGGATGCTGAATACGTGTATACCCTTGCTCGTACTCATGCATCACGTACTCAACAGTATACATGTCTGAACTTTCTATATAGAAATCATGAACAGCAACAAAGTTTCTCCATGGCCTAATGGCTGGTGTAAAATAGTAAAGCGCTTCGCTTGGCACTTTGAAATAAAAACACAGAACTCCATTCACCTTAGTGTAAAATACATTATCATGTATCACCACCTCCCATTCGGCAGGGAGGCCAGGAACAATCACTTCATTCACTGTAGGCCATCCGTTAGCAGGATTGACGGATATACCTGTTTTACCATAAAGATCAACAAAAAATGTAGGTGCGACGTTGCTATTGCCATCAAAGCCAAACAAGAAATCACCGCCTGTTTCCCAACTTCTTCCCAATAGCAATCCAGCTGCAGTACCGCTAAATGTCCCCACTGAGAATTTAACATACATGTAGAAGCTCTTCCCTGCCCCAATTGGAACAAAATATTTAGAAGACACCCAGTTGTATCTAAAACTATTAGGATCTCCACCCAGATGATCAGCGTCGGTTAAAGGGTAATAGTTCCGATGAGGAATTAATCGCATAGCATTACTTTCCTGCACCCAAGATACAGTATCATGCATGGGACGATAGTCTGTAAATCCTTTAAATAATATCTTATCATAATACGGTGCACCGTCTTTCATTAACCAAACGCCGGCCTGCCTATTCTCGTCAAACGGGAAGGGCAAAGAATCAATCCCCCCCTTCGATGCGGTATCCTCAAAAGGTCCTGGGAATTTAAAATGTTGTTCCTTATAGCAGCTGGACGTAGTAAATACTAGCAACACAACAACAACACATGAAGTAAACATTAAAAGCTTATTCATCGGAAATATTTTTAAAATAGAACTTATTTCAAATTTGAAATGTTATTCCCACAGTGTGGGATTAATAGGAATATACCAGTTATCTTCATTTAGAAGCTTTACCCTTACCTGCTCCTGCATATTCTCATCTTCATATTTTAGTGGAACAACTGCAGCCAGTTGGTTCTTCTCCGAAAGTTTTGACCATAGCATTAAATCATACCACCTTCTTCCTTCAAAAGCAAATTCTCTAGCCCTTTCTTTAAAAAGCAGTTCTAGCATATATTCCTTATTAGTATAATCAGTTTCAGCAATATTTAGCTCTGGCAAGCCTCTAGCAGTGCGTAGCATATTTACAAAATTGAATGCCGTAGCATAATCATTTAGCATGAGATCTGCAATAGCCTTATATAGATACGCATCCGCACTTCTATAAAAATTCCAACTCGCATCACTTCTGTATGGTTCCCGCATTGATGCCACATTATTCGTTCCTATAAATTTCCATATTACATCATATCCCTCTACATTCTTTACACTAAAGCTGGTACGTATATCGTTTCCTTCTTTAGAAAAAATAGTATCCATAATAGGCATATTGGGTTTCAGGTAATATTTACCACCGTATGACGCAAAAGGGCTCGTAAATTCCTGAAGACGGTTTGTCTCAAAACTATTATCATATCTATAACCTAATAAAAACATAGAATGTAACGAAGCATACGAACCCGTAAACTGGTTAATCCATGTACCGGAAGAACCTAATGTGTGATTATTGTTTCTTACTGGGGAGTTAGCAAAGGCTGATGCAGCCTGATATTCTCCCAACCACAATGCCAGTTCCGCAGCAAAAGTAGCCGCCATCACTTGTGACACTCTCCCGTATCGCTCTTGAGCCGGAAGGGAGTAATTATTCCATTGATAATTGATAGGCAGCATACCTAAAACTGTTAATACATCATCATAAATCATGCGCCACACTTCATCTCTATTTTTAGGGTAATAAAAACTTTTTCTAATCTCATCAGAATCCATATTACGCAGGTTCCTACGCAAAGTGTCACCAGCCTCATTTACATAAGTAATTCCCTCCGCATAATCCGAAAGTATAATAGGGAATGTCTTAAAGTTTCTCAATAATAGATAATACGCATAAGAGCGTAACAGCAATGCTTCCGCATAAAAAGCACCTGCATCCCTATCAAGTATTTTATCATCTAGACGAGCTACATCATAAACCTTCTCCATCTGGCGGTTACAACGTGCAATAGTTTTATAAATACCTGCATAATTGGTATAAGGATTCTGCTCGCTGATATTATTAATTACAAACTCATTAATATATGGATCGGGCTCTGCTTGACCTGTTGTAACCATATCCGCTCTAGCATCACCCCATAACAAAAATTTATGGACTTCCTGTGTAAGCGGAGCATACATACCCATTGCACTTGCGTTCAGGTCGTCTCGATTTCTATTAAAATCTTTATTCTTTATCATGGAATATGGATCCACATCATACAAGCTCGAACACCCTCCTAAAATCAATAAAAGCAGCAATATGATTACGCATTGAGGCCTCATTTTATTTATAATAAAACTCATATTTATTGTTTTTCATTAAAGAGATAATTTAAGTCCTAATATTACAGCCTTGGGTAAAGGAGTACCTCCAAAATCAATTCCTCGTAGTAATACATCGGTTGAAGAAATCACCTCAGGGTCGGCTCCACTATAAGATGTGATAGTAACGAGATTTTCTCCTGTTATATACACTTGTAATCCCTTTATAGTTTTACGACTCTTGAAGGGCACATCGTAATTAAGTGTAACATTCTTCAAGCGCATATAACTACCGTCTTCTACCCACAAATCAGACATTGCACCATTATTGGAGGGATCACCGTAAACAGCTCTACTCAAACCACTACCAGGCTCCATCTCCGAGCGCCATCTGCGGGAGACGTCAGGAGACTGATTTGAGTAATCATTCATCACATGCATTTGCTGTTTAAACCGATTATAAATATCATGACCCATTGCATAGGTCCAGAGTATATCCAGTCCCCATCTATTGTACTTAAATGCATTTAAAACTCCTCCAAAATACTTAGGCAATGGATTACCTATTATCTGTCTATCTTGCTCATTTATTTTACCGTCATTGTTAAGGTCTTCAATAATATAATCCCCAGGTAGATAGTTTGTACCGTCAGACTTTTTGAGATCTACATCATCAATGCTTCGAAATACACCTAACACTTTGTATCCGTAGAAAGAGCCGATCCGCTCCCCGGCTCTTGCGATACCAGTGGTATTATCTATAGTACGAATAGCATCTCCATTACTTAAAGAAAGTACATCATTTTTTAATGTTGCCAGATTAGCCGTTAACTGCCATTGAAAATGTTTATTTTGTACTACCAATGCAGACAGGTCAAACTCCCATCCCTGAGAAGAAATTTTGCCATTATTTTCAAACTGTGGATCCAATCCTAACTCAATAGGATAATTCTTAGAGGTAATTAAATTATTTGTATTCTTCTTGTAATAATCTACCCCTAAGTGGAATCGATTTTTCCAAAGCGCAATATTTAATCCTACATTATAAGATGTGGTAATTTCGGGCATAATATCTTCATTGGCAATATTTCCAAGATATACACCCCCATAACCAAAATAACGAACAGCATAATACAAATCATAATGATAATATCCTCTCACATCACTGTTACCACTTCGTCCCCAGCCTGCGCGTATTGTTAATTGTTGATCACTTTTTCGATCCAAAAGATCTACTTTCAAATCCGCACCACCATATAGCGTCCATCTTCCCTTACGTCCGAAATTAGAAGAACCATCTGTCCCAATATTTGCAGATAAAGAAACTCTGTTGAAGAAATCAAAATTACTAGCGGCATAGAACCTCGTAAGGTTGGTTATAAATTTAGAATTGGATGCACTATCTACTGTACCTTGCGCCAATGTTTCATAATCATCCGTACCTGCATTAATCTTTCTTGCATAAAGCGATTTATCTTCGTACCGTTCGATCCATGCTCCGAATTGCGCGTCATATTTGACATTATCAGCAATCTGACCGTACTTACGTAGATAACTGTTCCATATTAAAGTAAATTCACTAGACTTACGATTAGCATTCTGCCTGATGCGGTGTTTGTCTGCTACAATACCCAAGGCAGGACGATATTGATTCTCACTTATATTATAGTAACTTACTGAAAGACCTGTATTTAAAAAGGTATTCTTTGTTAATAAATATTTCCCTGATATGGATCCATCTACTCGATTTTCTTCATTTTTATTTCGCATATTTTTCACTAAAGCCCAGGGATTACTTTTCCCTAATATGTCAACATCTTCGAGGAGGTTTGTACGCAACCCTTCATTATTATATGCATATTGTGCCATAAATGGTGCTTTAGTAGCTGCCGCATACCAAGGATGTATCGACCAATTATAGCCTTGTTCATGATAAGACGACCCTGTATTAGCATAACTCAAATTGTTGGTAATATCAAAACGCTGCGACACCCTATAATCCAGATTAAAGCGCATAGTAGTGCGATTAAAATCTGATTCTAATAACGTCTCTCCCTTGCGGGTATGTCCTATACTGAACATATAATTAGCCTCGCCGAAACCTCCCTTAAGCTTCAAATGAAAATCATTATACCGTGCTGGTTGCTCAATCATTCTCACCCAATCAGTATTCTGATTATACATAGCTATGCTAGGGTCAAATATGGGATTTGCAGTAAGCTGAGCCTCTGTGACCCCGTTTTCTAACATGTAATCCCATAAATAAGATTTAAATTCTTGAGCATTCATACGCTCAATCTTATAGTTGTTGCGCATATACCCAGCCCTAGCGGTAAAGTCGATCTTTGTTCCACCCAGCTCTCCCCTTTCTGTCACCAGATATAAAGCTCCGTTCGCCCCTCTTCCTCCTAATAAAGCAAGCTGCTCTGGGTTATTTATAACAGCGATATCCTGAATATCATTAGTATTTAAAAAACCAAATCTTGTAGGCTCATATGTAGAAAGGAAAGGACGTTGTGAACGATTATATCTAACAGGTAACCCATCTACAAATATTAGAGGGGCAGACTGAAGATTAATACTATTAATACCCCGCATCATTAATAGTGGTGCAGAAGCAATTACTCCTGACTCTGTCACATGAATACCTGAAGCTCCGGGTAATAGATTGGCAAAAGATAGCCCGCTACTTTGTCTTAACAAAGGTACTGTGTCTGTAGACCGGATGATACCTAACTTATCAATACCTGAAAGTGTTACACTGTCCTGCGATAGCTGTCCACTCGCATTCGAGACAGCTAGCGCAAGACACATTACTCCAATATGTTTTATGCTCCAATATGTAAACTTAAATTTCATTGTAATGGTTTAATTAATCAGTTATTGGAATCAACTCAACAATATCCATTAATAAATCGCAACAGTAACTTGGATTCTTATTGCTACCAAAATCAGCAAAAGCAAAATATAAAGTAACATCGGATCGCTCATCAACATTTATTTCACCGCAATTATTATACACCAGATAACTCCATTCTTCGAACGTACCATCTTGGGCGGCCATATTTACTCCTTCGTGTACGATTTCATTATTGTATATAACAATGTACTTGCCACGCGTACCACCCGATCTGTGAATCATTCTGATTCTATATTTGCCTGCAGGTACATCTGGTATTGTCATCCAGAAATAATCTCCTACTTGTATGGCATTGAATGCAACAATCTTATTTTCCTTGTTCTGATGGTAACTCTGAGTTCCTGTATTAAGGGTAATTGTTGCTGGAGCGTTGGTGAATACATTTTGTGCACCATAGGGACTTCCAGGCGGATAAAGATTGAAGCGTATAGTAGCTAATGGAGCCTCTACAATTTGCAACATAGTATCCAACGTATGCAAGATCCCATTGTTGCACACCCGATTAATTCCCAAAGCTGTATTTGAACTAAATGGAAAATTTTTATTGGCAAAATATTGGCCGTATAAGTTTACATCAAAACTTGTAGCTTCTTTCGTATATAGTGAGTAGTAACGCTTCCCCGCCATGTTATTCAAAAAATAACCAGAGTCTGCTATAATATGATACTGTGTCCACTCCTCTAGATTCTCAATAGCATCCTTAGAAAAACCAGATTTCAATAGAGCTTCATCGGTTTCGACCAACAATGTAATAGTACTATCCTTCAAATAACTTAAATATCCCATTTCTTCAAATATGGACAACATTATGTTATAGCGCCCGGAGCTTTGTAGTGTTTCATAAATGTTTTTGGTGGGAGGCATGAGAACATAATCCAGCACGTTTACATATCCGTTAGCAAGTTCAATATTACTTTCAATTATTTTAGCCGCACTATTTAATCTGATCGAAACATAAGATTCACTGATATCAGCAATCAAATATTTATTGTTAAACATAGTAGGGGCGGGCAAAGGCCCAAATTCCAATTCATTAGAATTAACCTTCTGCATTAATAAATGATATCGTAGATAACTCAACCAGTATTCAGGCTCCTTATCATAAATAGAGTTAATGGTTTCCCCCTCCTGAGCCAACGTCTGAAACAATTTCTCAAAAGCCTCATTATTGGGGACAAACAAAGTATAGGAGCCAGCTGTTTTTAATAAATTACGCTGCTTAGTATAATCAATTAGCTCTCTAAATATGCTTAAGTCTTCTCTCCCCTCTATATAATCCATAATTTGCAGCTCGTCTGTACTGTCATAGCGTGCACCAGACAACTCTCGTTTACAAGAGCAAAATCCTAATATTAAAAGTAGGAGCAGTATTAATGGCAGACGATTCATACTAATCTTATTTATTTTTATAAAATTCTTTTTGATGTAACAAAGGGTTATTTTCAATTTCAGTTCTATGATAGGGCAAGAACCAGCTTTCTGGATTTAGCAATCTCGCACGAATAACTTGATAGGAATAACCCATAGAATTATTTGTTGCCATCTTTTCTAATAATAATTCCTGCATACCCTCTCTCCTGGCCATCCTTACTAAGGCAAACCATTCTTTACCTTCAAAGCACAGTTCTGCTTCACGCTCAAATAACAATCGCTCGAAGAACTCCATTCCTTCGCCAGCCTCGCCTGTAGTTAACAGTGGTACATCACAATGCTGGCGCACCTGATTAATCATATCTTCAGCTTCTTCATACCGACTCAGCATTGCTAGCGCCTCTGCTTTCATAAATAATATTTCGCGATATCTATAAAAAATATAACCTGTAAGACGACGGTTATTAGAGGGTTTATAAGATAGTTCGTATGCCTGCTGACCCAAAAACTTGTACACTTCCCAACCTCCCCCATATCCGTTAGAGACATCACTTTTTCTAAATGTGGAATACTCCTTGTATCGAATGGTATCTGAACTCTCATACTCCGGTAATGTAGATGGATACAGTGTTTCCTCAAACGCTAACCTTGCATTACGAGAATTCGCTAAATATCTAGCTCCATCAGAAGAACCAGTTGAAAAATGCGCAAACCAGTTATAGACAGGAGAAGATAACCCGGTTTGAGTGTATTGTAACTCAAAGATAGTTTCGGACGAATTACCTGGAGTAAAAATGGAATACCAATCTAAAGAGCTCACCAAGCCAGAAGCATACTGCATATCCAAAGGTTCACACAAATCCAACACTTGTTGATACTGATTACGCCACAGTTTTACATCGGCCCACAAAGCCCGAACGGCATTCTTAGTAATACGTCCATATTTGTAAAGCACATTATCAAATGTTTCTGGCGCATTTTTTAATGCATAATCCAAATCTTCTTCAATAAAATTTAGCACCTCCTCTTCGGATGAAGCTGCAGTATTCATTTGTTGAGTATCCGATTCATAAGGTTCCTTAATGAGCGGAACTTCCCTGAAAGCACGCACTAAATAAAAATAGTTTAACGCACGAAGCGCATGCGCCTCACCCAACATTTGATTTAATTCCGCTTCTTTAAAAGTAGGATCCTTAGAAAGAGCTAGAGGAGCATTTTTGATAAACGTATTAATCCACCCTACTGAGCGGTATACATTCGACCATGAAAGCAGACCGTTTGTCGTATAAATATCATGCGACATAAACTGTCCATAGCTTGAGGTAAAGGCATTACCAGGACCAGGTTCGTAAAAGCTAGACCTTATATCACCCCAAACATGAAATGAATTAAGACTGTTATGCAGAGATGTATACAATCCCATTAAGGACGTGTGCACCTGATCTCGATTTTGCCAAAACTCATCATGTATCAGATTATCGGGTTTATCCACCTCTAACAGTTTATTACAGGATATCAATAAAAAGAATATCTGAACTACGATTATATATGTGAATCTTGATTTCATCTTCGGAGCACATTTATAAATGAATATTTAATCCTACTGTATACTGACGTGAAGGAGCTGTAGTACTTCTGTCTATACCAAATAGCGCTACACTTCCGGTAATAGGCACTTCGGGATCCAGCCCCAGATACTTCGTCCATGTATACAGATTATAACCAGTTACAAAAAATGATAATTGCTTTATTCCAAGACCTAACTTTTGAAGAAACTGTTTACTAGCATTATAAGTTAGAGATACAGTCTTTAAACGTAGATAGGATCCATCTTCCACCCACCGGGTAGAGGCTACGGCGTTCCAACTATTATCAGGCTGAGCTCGAGGAATATCAGTTACATCCCCTTGTCTTCTCCAACGTGCCATAATCGATCTTGACTGATTATGAGAGTAGCGCATCTGTTCCATTTGTATGCGCGTAGCATTGATAATATGATTGCCTGACTGATATTGAAAATTAACGGTGAGTACCCAATTTTTATAATTGAATGTATTATTCCATCCCCCATAGAATAATGGATTTGCATCACCTATTTGTACACGATCTAGCTCATTAATCACACCATCTTTATTAACATCTTCATAAATCATATCTCCACCCGCAAACTGCCGGCCAGTTGCTGATCCGTATCTCATGTATTTAGGAGTAATACCATCTGCTTCATAAATAATATTTCCCTCATCATCTCTAAGTATTGCATCCTCGTCTCTTGCGTATACGCCTAGTGCTCTATATCCATAGAATCCTCCAATTACATCTCCTTCTTGCAGTTTGGATGTAAATCCATAAGCGCTCACTTGAAACGCCTGTTCATTAAACAATGGAGGTAATTCTAGTAGCTTGTTTCTATTTGTAGCAATGTTAAAAAAGGATTTCCAGCGTAACTTATTCCCTCCGCCTTTCAGTATAATAGCCGTTATGCCCAACTCCCAGCCACTATTACGTACGGTCCCAAAGTTGATATATTGAGAAGAATATCCCAGAGTAGAAGATAATCGTTCTTCCAACAAAAGATTTCTTGTTGTGCGCGAATAAAAATCTAATTGTCCTGTTACTCTATCATTAAACATTCCCCAGTCCAAACCTGCATTATATTCTGTTGTCCTTTCTTCTCTAATATTATCACTTGCAAACTTTGATGGATACGTATAGGTTTCTCCTAAATATCCTGTGCCGGTACCATAAGCAATATCATATAAGTTATCCAGTGAAGGTAAATTCCCGGTAACACCGTAAGCAAATCGAGGTTTAAGGAAATTAATCCATTCCACATTTTGCATAAACCTAGCCTTATTGATCTCCCATGCAGCACCAATAGCCGGAAATACAGAGTAAGGATTATCGTTCCCATAACGAGAATCGCCTTCACTTTTTCCGGTAATAGTCAGATAATACTGATCTTTTAATGCGTAGTGTCCCTGAATAAACATCCCCAAATACTTACTTGCACCATAGGTTCCAGTAGCATTAGAGATAATCGCAGAGGCATCGGCGGATCTTAATTCCGGTGACCCTCCATTATAATACTCAATTTTGGTGGAGTTATTTCTGTTTATATTATAGGTAACTACTCCTGTAAAAGTCAATCGATGATCCGTCAAGCGTAGTGCATTCCAGGTGAGGCGATTATTGTTATTAATCATCAATTGATACCCTTCGGTTTGTACTCCGGCATTATAAACATTCTCTCCCGGTATTGCATTGGTAGCATATCCCGGTAAAAAATATTCATCCGCAGATTCCCTGAAGTCAGTAGAAACCTGAGTTCTAAACTCCAGATTACTCAGAATTTTATACTCTATGGCTGTATTCGCCATAAAGCGGTTAGCCTTAGTAAGATAGGTAGAATAGTCGATTAGGGCTAAAGGATTATATCTGCTAAGAGCAGATATGGTCTCTGTTCTATCAACAAAATAGTTTAGTCCATTTTTGGAGTATACGGGGTAATACGCAGGAATCTGTCGTGCTATCAGCAAAGGATTTAATTCTTGTCCTTCACTTTGAATAGGATGATTCTGCCCTCTTTTATCAGTTAAAGAATTGGTATAATTTAAATCGGCCTGAACTCTTAATTTATCCGATACTCTGTAATTGAGATTAAAGCGTGTATTAAAACGATCATATCCGGTTCCTTTTGTAGTACCATACTGATTGGCATATCCCAATCCCCAGTAGTAATTGAGACGATCCCCACCACCTGTTAATGCAGTATTGTATTGCTGATAGATACCCTTCCGTGTAATAACATCCATCCAATCGGTATTATTATTATACATCCATGCATCCGAACGAGTTAGATCACCTCTTAATTGTGGATAAGATGTTCCATCATCAATACCTCCGGATGTTTTCTCAATATAATAAATACGTTGTTCATCTCCCGATAGCATTGGGATGGTGCGGGGCACTTCAGTCAATGTAAATTTTGAGTTAATCTGCAGTTGAGCTTTTCCTCGTTTTCCTCTTTTAGTCTGAATTACAATCACACCGTTCGCCCCTCGAGAACCGTAAAGAGCCGTAGCTGATGCATCCTTCAAAATATCAATAGAAGCAATATCTGACGGATCCAAATCTCCGATAGGGCTAAAACCAAAATCTGTGATACTGGACACTTTGTAATCATTACCGATAACCTCGGCCCCGTCAATAATCCACAAAGGATCATTCATACCGGATATGCTGGAAATACCTCTTATTCTAATGCTGGCAGCAGCACCCGGATCGCCACTGGCGGCAACCACCTGTATCCCTGGTGCCATACCTTGCAAAAGTTGATCAACATTAGTTACAGGCATTTTATCGGTATTTTCCAGATCAACGGAAGCTACAGCACTAGACAACTCACGACGATCAATAGACAAAAAACCGAGGTCGGCTTTTTTCTTTATGGTAGACACTACAGTAACATCTTCTATCGTACCGGCGTCCTCTACCATGGCCACTTCAAAATATCTCTTATTATTGATAACAAACTCTTGAGTAGTATAACCTATATTAGTAAATACTATTTTATAAGCCTGTTCCGCTAATATTATCTCAAAAGAGCCATCAGCCTGAGACATAGTTCCCGCAATAGCAAGATCATTTCTGTTTACAAGCATAACAGAAACTCCGGTCAACGGTTTTTTAGAAGCCTTTTCATATACAACGCCCTTAATGCTAGCCGCTTCCTGAGCATCTAGTCTAAAAAACACCAACATAAGCACGCAAGCAAAGAATGTTGCTTTCAAATAGCCATAATTCATATTAACCCAATCGTTTTAAAATAAGCTATTAATTTTATGTAGCACACCATTACTCGCCTGTAGATTTGCTACTACAGGCTGAATTGTACTCCCTAATTCATTCGATACCGAAAAAGTTTCCCAACTCCCGCTTATCGTTAATCTATTACCATTACTATTAGTAATTTGCCCATTAAAATCACCATCACTAAAGATGTATCTATTCGGAATAATGTAGGTCTGTAAAAAATATCGTAGTTCTTCGACAGGCATGGTATTTACATTAATGCCAGCTTCGGTAATGACTGAATTCACAGGCGCAAAAACACTGTATGTAAAGAAGCCTGTCAACTTTAACTGTGCTGCCATACCTACCCTGTCAATAGCAGTTTTGAATAATGATAAATCAGGATGTTCAGCAATCTTATTATATACGGATAGTGTATCATTTTGCCTGTCAAGCGGAGTAAGAAAACCATCAACTTCATATATGGCTCCATTTACTCCTTCCCATGTAGCTGCTGATGTTATAAGTTGAACTGAATTACCAGTATAATCATAGAAGCGTCCGTTGTCATATAAAACATATCCGAAGTTTGTGGGATAAAACTTTTTGCGAAATCCACCTTCAGCGCGCACATCAACATTTAAAATTCCGCTTTTGCATTGATTGATTCTGTATGCACGCGTAGCATCATTCATATCTTCTGCTAAAGGAGTACCCCAAACATCGTCGGACTGAATCAGAATGGTAATAGGACTATGCTGATAATTCAACCCATCGAAAAGCCCTGATGCCATGCCTGCGTTTGAAAACATCCAGTTCCACTGACTATATTTTTTCTGAAACAGATATACCCCACCTACGGCACTATGTAAATGTGGCGAAAGAATTAATTGATTCGATTTATAAATAATACTATTACTTGCTCTGATAGAGCCTGTTACTATAGAAGGCAAATGCATAATCATAGATATGTTACCACCTGAAAGCGCCTTCCACTCTGCTGAAACGTCGTCAAAATTGCTTTTATAGGAAATGTTAGGAAAAATACAAGCTCTAAGCAAGGCAGTTATCACTAGCTGAGGAACTGAATCAATTGTATTATCAAGATACGGTAAATAAGGTTGAAAATAATTGAGAATAGCGTCATTTGTAGGAACAAAGATGGTTGAGAGCACTGATTCATCAGCCAGGTTTCTTCCTATACTATAACTTTTATACAGTGTGGTATCCACCCAACCAAACTCATCCTTCTCACCTAACACATATTGTACATGTTTTTCCAACCACGAACTAAAAATACTCGTTTCCGGATCACTAGCCAGCGCTTCATCTGTACGCAAGGCTATATCAAGCGGCTGTCCCAATACGTGTATTACACCATTGCTTGCATCAATATCAGCCTCTGATATCGGCACATTATCTACCCATAATGTATAATCCTGCGGTTGTTGATTATATAAAGAAACATAATCATCCAACTGCCTTGTTAAAAAAGATGTACTGAATAAGCGCAGCCTCTTACCGGGAGTTTTCCCTTCTGTTCTGGAACTAAAGACCGTTGCACGAGTTTTATTTAAGTCGTTGCTTGCTCTATCGTAAATCTTATTAATATCATACTCATAGTACATACCATTTATAAAATGATAATTGACGTATTGACGCAGTAAGGTCTCAGGAACACTTTCCAAAGAAGTATATCCTAGCTTAGAAAAGTACTGCTCCACATACTCGTCCCGGGGGGCCAAACAAGTGTACATCGCAGAGCTACCAAGCGTTTTACGTAAACCAAGCTTATCAACAATGCTTACAAATTTTGCAAAACGACCATCGGCTTCTAGTACTTCTATAATGTTTTTATCGAGCGCATTTTTAGGATTATAATACACATCCAGCTTCCTAGAGCAGAATGAAAAAAACACGGATAGTATTAGAAGCAAGCAAACAGATCGATATTTGTTCAAAGACAACATATCCCTTTGATTTAACCTTTTGAAAAGATGATTTTTAAAATCTAGCAATCAATCGTTACATACAACAAGCAATAATGTAGTTATGTTCTACAAATATACAACATTGAAATCTTTACTCAAAGTTTTTTACCTTTCCCCAATCGAACAACTTAAACCATCTCCTGATTTTTGGGACGCAATACAATCAACTGTAATATCAATACAACTAACACAACTACAGACATAAGCGCAAAGTCTCTTCCCAAACTGCCTGCATCGGTTGAACGACCTAAAAAACTTGTAATAAAAGCGCCAAAGAATACCCCTACCATATTCATTAATCCATATGCTGTAGCACGATATCGAGCAGGAACAAACTGGCAAAGAATAGGCATATTATTGGCATCGAACATTCCAAAACCAATACCAAATAATATAGCAGCTAATACTAGTATTGCAATCGTATTTCCAAATCCTAATAATATTATCGAAGGAATGGTTAGAAATATTCCAATAGCGCTGGTATAAATTCGTCCTCTTATATTTCGCTGCACCCACCTGTCGGATAAAAGGCCTCCAAAAATGACCCCCAGAAACGATGATGCTGCAATTGTTATGGTAGCTATAGGACCTGCTTTCGACATCTCAATATTTAGTGTATCGGAAAATAACGTAGGCAGCCAATTTTTAGTAGCCCATCCAGGTAGGCTGGGAATCGCAAAATATAGTAGTATCACCCAAAATGCTATATTAGTCAACAACCAGCTTATACCGGAAAACAATCCAGACTTAGATGTTACCGCTATTGTATCATTACTATTATCCCCTCTCTTTTCCTTAAGTAGAAAAAATAATACTGCTGCATAAACAACCCCTGCTAACCCAAAACCGAAAAAAGTATTTTGCCATGAGTATTCCTTTGCAAGAGTAGCGCCAAAACCGCCCAGTGCCTGTCCTACATACAAACCAGTCATATGAATACCTACAGCAAGGGAACGTGTTTTAGAAGTATGATAATCGGCTATCAATGATAGTGCGGCAGGAATATAAACAGCTTCACTAATTCCCATAATAGCTCGCAACCATTTCAGCTGCTCAAAGGTGCTTGCATAGCCCATTAGAAGTGTAACGGCCGACCAAATAAATAAACTTACCACTATTAAACCCTTTCTACTAATCTTATCTGCGATAACACCGCATGCGGGACTCATAAATCCGTATAACCATAAAAATATAGACATTAGAACGCCGAAATTTTCTGCGCTTTGTAACTCAACAATATCAACTTCCATTGCAGGGCGCATGGTAGACAGCATCTGCCTGTCGAGATAATTTAATAATCCGACTACCCACAATAAGGCAACTACTACCCATGGATACACTTTACCCTTCATTATTGAGCGCTTTTAGCTTGTATTATAATTTTACATTTTCCCATCACTTGCTATACACCTCACATCATATATGCTTAGTCCAATTTCACTGCAATTACTCTAGGAGTACGCGTAGCTGGTCTTACTTCACCCCCTGGCAAAACATATCGCTCTTCCCATAATACTGCAGTAGTCGTTACCGGAGCCCATATGCTATTGTTAGGCTGTAAAATGGCATCCTGATGTATTTGCACTTTAATCTCTCCAGCCTTTCTCCATTCGTTATTTGCTTTATCATAACGAATAATATTCTTTGAAAAGCCGGGATGTCGCTCCCGCAAATCACTATTGGCCAGCGTTCCATCATCTCCTCCAAATACATATATACCCTCACTCGTTGCATAAGCTGGCGTAGGAGCTGCTACTGTAGCAACCGGCAAATCCTCAATTCGTTCCCATTTATCTGCTTTAAATCGATATGCATCTGTAAGATATTTTCGTTTGCCATTAATAAGCTGTGCGCCGCTGAAAACATAAAAACACTCCTCATCCGAAGCCGCCACAGCCAACATCCGAGATGGGCCTGGAATATCAGCCAGTCTTCGCCAGCCATGAGTCATATCATTTAAATCCAGACAGAATAAAGTTCGCAGTGTCTCCAAATCTGAAGGTTGTTGCTGTCCTCCTGCTACATACACTTTACTTCCTACCAGCGCTCCACAACTATTAGCCAATGGAATGGGCAGTGACGGCAATGTGTCTATAATAATTTTGCCATCACTATACTGCAGTTGATACACATCTGCATAATGTCCGTCTTCATTACTACCGCCGATCAATAGCATGCCCCATGGTAAAGAAATAGATACACCATATCCAAGCTTCTTAGGTAACTTGGCCATATGTTTCCACTCTCCCATAGGAGAATCTAACACATAGATATCGTCGTACCATACTTTTGCCGAACCTCGCCACGGAGCCCCGCCATTAGGAAAATTGGATCCTCCAGCCACAACCAATCTGCCATTAATAACTCCGGCAAAGGCACCTGCAAATCCTACTGAATCTGGAATATTTGTAAAAGATTCCCAAACATGGAATTTCTTATACTTCTCCTGAGCAATAACCAACATCGATACTATAATACTAAGTGTGAATAAAATAATTCCTTTCATACATTAACTGAGCTTTGGCAAGCATACTCCTTGCGGGCGAGTTCCAGTTTTTTAAAAAAGTTTATCGCATCCAGATACTGCTTCAGTTCCGCAACCTGTACTTCATTCAATCTTCTGAGCGGATATCTACATCCTCCTAGATCTAGTCCGTCCAATCTAATTATCTCCTTTTGAGTAGGTATAGAAGGATACTTAGCCAAAGCCCGAATCATTTCATTACAATCGTACTGAGCTGAAGCAGCTTCGGCAAGTTTTCCTTCGTTAAATAGCTGCATCACCTTATGGTACATGGGAGCCGCAAAACTGTAAGTACTACCAATAGCTCCTCTGGCTCCCATTACCAAAGCAGGCAATAACAACTCGTCGTAGCCAAATAAAATATCATATTTACCTTCTTCAAAACGCAAGCAGTCTTGGTACTCGTGCAAAGTATTAGCTGTATACTTTACTCCAGCCAAATTGGGAATAATAGGAGCTGCATGTTGTAAGAAGGAGATTACAGATACAGACACCCCGGTTATAGCCGGCATGTGATAGTAGTAAAAAGGAAGTTCTGGTGCAGCCATTGCGATCTGAGCCATGCAGTCCGCCAGATTAGCAGCTGAAGAAGGCTTAAAATAAAATGCAGCAACGGCTGATATTGCATCTACACCTACTTGCTGAGCATGTGCTGCAAGTTTTTGTGCTTCTTTAATAGAACTATGTCCCACATGAGCAAATACCTGAATTCGTCCATTAGAAGCTTTAACGTACGCTTCAGTTACCGCCATGCGCTCTTCGGTACTCATACTTAATCCTTCACCATTAGTACCTCCAACAAATACCCCCTTTACGCCATCTGCAATTAGTCTTTCTACTACAATCGGAATCAACTCCAGTTTCAACTCGTTGTTTTCATCAAAAGTACTAAACGTAGCCGCGAGCAGCCCTTCCGTTTTTCTCCTATGCATAAAACCTCATTTTATTAATTCAGTTAAAGAAATCTTTTCAAACACCAGATCTGCCTGGCTGCTTTCATATAATATTCCAATAGTTTCATCATCAACCGACGTGATACACGAATAACCTCTACCATTCAACTCATCCAACAATACATACTTATCTGTCGGCCAGGTAAGTCCATCATCAAAGCTTAGTTTTAGCGTAATATTATTCCGATGTGTTTTGGAATTGGGGTTTACAAAAAGTAGCACAGATCTATTCTTCCCGTCCAAAGATTTATAATCGTGTCGGTAAAGACTCGCCATACAAACAGGTTCAGGCAAAGCATTTCGGGAAGTAGGGTGTACTTGCCAGGTTTCACCAAGATCTCTTGTAACTGCAACGGTACGACCGTTATCAGGACCAGTAACACCCTTATTAGCATTAGTCCGCATGTTCAACATCAATGCTCCATCTGACAGTTCCACTACAGCACATTCAGTAGTAGATGAGGCAGAGGCAGGCTTACTGGTTTTCCAGGTTTTTCCTCCATCCTTACTATAAGTAATGTTTGAAAAAGCCTTCCCTGTAGCATCCCTCCCCTGTGTGGGAAATACAAGTGTTCCGTCTTTAAGCACAATTCCATTCCCTGGCGCCGGGGCCCACAACCACCATTCTTCTTTTTTACACATTGCAGTTAAATTAATTGGTTGCGACCACGTTTTTCCGTTATCTGTACTCTTCACTAATAAAAATTGTGAAGTTTGCTTCACGTCCAAACCAGGCTGCGACCCCCTATTGCGCCATTGATGGTTCCATACTGTGCTAGTATCGGTAAGTCCTTCAATCCATCGACCGTTGTTATCTAAAACACCATGCATCCACAATCCTGCCACAAAAACAGTATTGCTGTTTTTATCTACCAAAATACAAGGATCTGATACCCCATTAAATTTCTCAGGCAACCCTCCCCACATTCCCATATCCATTATAGGCTGCACGGGCGACCAAGAATTCCCTTTATCTGTACTTCGGCTTAAACCGATATCAATATCCCCTTGCAAATCTCGAGCAGAGGCATAACGCGCGTCATAAATGGCCAGCAAATCACCATTCGGAGCTTTAGCTATTCCTGGAATTCGGGAAGTATGAACATTATCCTGACCTGCAGACCGCACGGCTGTAGCTACACGGCGTGCTGGAACTTTTCCCTCATTTATTTTAAACCATTGACCATCTATATTCACGCTTTGAACAGCCAAATGAATCTCATTCCCCACTTCAGCAGTATGCTTAAGCTGAACCCCCAACCATAGATACTCATACTTCTTCGATAAACGGTATTGCCCGGATATATTAATAATATTATTATTTCCTGCTTCTAATATGTATTGCCCAAAAATCGATGCGCTCGAGAGGTTCTTCTGGGATAAAAAGTTACTATCGGTTGTACCCCAGATTTTTATTCCGACGATATCACTTAAATCAGTCGTTCCGGTCAAATCAATCCGAATAGTTTTCATATAAGCATGAGGATAAGCTTCTGCCCTATTAACACACAGTCGGGTAACAATCGTATGTGTATTTTCTTTTACCACCGGTACCACATAGTGCTTCTGATACACACGCAACACCTGCGCCTGTCCGGCTATCCCCAAAAACACAGCACCTAACAGTGAAATCGTCCTGAGCAATCTTATCATATAAGCAAGCGATAAATTTATTTGTAGTTATGTACTACATAACAAATGTAGACAAAATAATTTACTCTCCAAATTTTTTAAAGAATTTCTATACTTATTTTATTTAGAAAATTTCTGACCCATCCTTTCGAAATGCGGCTTCAAATGCTCGTACATTCCCTTCCTGAACTCATTACTATCGCCTTTTTTTATAATCTCAACCAAATCTCTATGCGTAACACTCCCTGATTTATATTTTTTGCCCTCTAGCTTAATTACATATTCAAATACCGGAAGTAATAATAGCTGAAAACGATGCAAAGTTTCATTGCCACTAATATCATACAGCTTTCCATGAAAAGCAATCTCTTTATTAATTCGAAAGGCCCCTTCTGACTTATGTTTAGCCTTTTCTTCTTTTTCCACTATTTCTTCGAGCTCCTCTATATCCTTAGGAGTAATATTTGCAAATAAAAGCTCGGCAATTCCCATCTCCAACACTAATCGTAGTTCAAATAAATCTTGCAGGGTATCATCATCCATGATGGATGGATATAACATTTTTTCTATTGTTCCTGTAATATCAGGACTAGAAACGACCATACCCACTTTTTTCTTACTCTCTATAAGTCCCATCATTTTAAACTTACTGATAGCCTCCCGTACTACGTTCCGGCTTACACCTAAAGCATTTGCCAATTCAATTTCAGTGGGTAAAGGATCTCCTTTTTTAAAATTATTATCCTTAAAATATTTTTGCAAGCTGAGTTCCACATACTCAGCCATTGATTTTTTATCTATGGGTTTTATTTTATCTAACATATTGTTGTTTTGTAGCACAATTGCACAAAAATATTAAAAGATACAAAAACCTTAACTATCTAATGTAATAATGATATGGCAATCGTTCTTATTTTAGCGAAATATCAGCCATCACCGGCAGATGATCGGATAGATCATTTATGAAAACCCGATAATTTTTTACTCTTTTAAGATTAGACTTCTTCACGAATATATAATCAATCTTTCTTTCCGCACGGGGAGCGGGGAATGTAAATACATTACCTGTATCAGTATCCACAAAATACTTTTTAAGATAATTAATTTCAGGCGCTTCAGGCTTAGCATTCAGATCTCCTACAAATATAACCGGCATCTTCTCCTGACGCAGGTAATCAACCACCTCTTGTGCTTGCACCCATCTGCTGCTATCGTCCAAGGCAAAATGTGCCGAAGCCATAATTACTTTTTTACTCTTAGAGATAACAATATCTGCTACAATCATGGCGGTGGATGAAGACTTTGTCCCCTTCAATAACGTTAGACGTTTGTTGCGTATGTTAAGGATAGGATAGCGAGATAAAATACCCATCCCATAAGCGCCCCCCTGATAGGCGTAATGACGCACAAATGCATAATGCATCCCTGTTATCGCAGCCAGTATTTTCATTTGATCAACACCCTTCGTACGAGTGCACACGCTATCCACTTCCTGCAATGCAATAATGTCGGCCCCTGAGTTTTTAATAAAACTACCCATTTCATGCAAACGGTCGGTCTCTTCTCTATCGGCACCATGATGGATATTATAACTCATCACCTTTACCGTTTGGCCTATACACCATTGCAAACCGCAACTATACAACAAAATCAACAAAAACTTAAGACGTAGCATTTATATAAATTTAAATCCATTCAAAGTCCTCGGACTTAGGCATGGCATTGTATGTGGTTGCTACAATAGCAGGTGGGGTACACAGCTTACGCTTCACCGTATCCATCCACGCACCCTCTACAGTAATAACTGCAGCTACCGTATCTTTATTTTTCATTATTGTGTGACGAATAGAGAACCGACTGTAATCTTTTCGGGCTTTTACAAGCTTCAAATCTATAGTAACCTTATCTTCTTGCCTTATCTCCTTCTTGAATATAGCTTCTTCTCTGAACAATATAGGACCGATGTGTAATTCATGCATATTGGTAGTCGAAAGCCCCTGTTCATTTAAGAACGCTATCCGACAATAACTTCCCCAATCGTAGTAAACACTATGGCGTAGGTGTGCATTCGCATCTAGATCAGACCATCGTATTTGCACTGGCAATATATATTGCTGCATATTTTTGTTTATTTAAAATGCGTACTACCTCAAACCTACACCATTTTAAGAATAAATCAATATGTGAAAAGTATCAAAAACTTTCCTGTGTTTTATAATTATAACAATTTTGATAGGATCATACCGTAGCATACTGCTATTTTTGTACTTTTCCCGAAAGAATATCATGTATAATTATTTATTTATGAAACAAACATTATTCACCGTATTACTCATTTCAATCGTTCTGGGAGCAACTGCTCAAAATACAAGATCTCAATCTCAAAGCGCAACAAAAAAACCTACTAATACATCAGCTCAGCCAAATCAACAGCTTGCATTAATGAACCTAGCAGACTCAGCAAGCTATGCGATTGGATTAACTATTGCGCAATCCTTAACACAAGATTTCAAGGAACTCAATAAAGAAGCTTTTTTAAGCGCCATCAAAGCTACATTCGATAACAAAACCCCACTGTTCTCAGTGGATGACAGTCGCAGCATTTTGATGGAGTTCTCGAAAATAGAGGAGGAAAAAGCAACCTCTGCTTTTCTAGAGAAGAACCAGGCTTTTTTGGAGAAAAACAAAAGCAACCCTAATGTAAAGGTTACAGAAAGCGGATTACAATATGAAATACTAAAAGAAGGCAGTGGTGATAAACCTGCCATCACTGACACTGTAGTATGTAATTATATCGGCATGCTGATAGATAGTACGGAGTTTGATAATTCTTACGAACGAGGAACTCCTTTAACCATTCCGTTAGGAGGTGGTATAATTGCAGGATGGTCTGAAGGCTTACAGTTAATGTCTGTGGGCTCAAAGTATCGTTTTTATATTCCTCATGAATTGGCTTATGGCTTACGCGGAGCACCCCCTACTATTCCCGGAGGTAGCACACTGATATTTGAAATAGAATTATTGGAAGTTAAGAAAGGAAAATAAGCGTCTATTTTAACATAGAAAGCTTTAATCTTTATTACTATTAGCACCGATAGGGATTACAAGTATTGGGATTTGAGTTTCATGTAACATTTTGACCGCGGTTTCCCGACTAAACAATCTAAATAATCCACTATGTTGATGTGTGCCCAATATAATTAAAGCGGCCTGTATTTCTTGAGCATAGTTCAATATTTCATCTTCAGTTTCACCCAAAAAAACTTTAATAGCCTGTGGTTGTAAGGGCATGGATTTGGCTAACATTTCCATGCTCTCCTCTGCAGCTTTCTGCTGCGACTCCATCATTTCTATACCATTAGGGAGCATTGAGCTATCCATACCACTCATAGGATCAAAGAGCGCTGTACCTATATAACTACCGATGGGGGGTACTACATGTACCATATGCAACTCGGCATTATAGCGTTGTGCAATTTCAACCGCTTTAAGTAAAACCCTAGAGCTGTCTTCCTGCAAATCCAGCGCTACAATAAATTTTTCCATGGCAAACCTTTAAAATAACAACAGCAAATTTTGTGCTACAAACATTTAGGACGGAATTTTATTAACTTAGTAATAAATTTACAACATTGGTACAACAAAGAGAAGTTTGGTTGCGCGGACGATCTACAGCAGGAATTCATCCGCTGCTACAACCTGTGGTAGATGCCTTACTACAAGCCCGGGAAGAGATCGAAGCCCTTATGCAAGATTTTCCCGATCATTTGCTGTGGGAGCGTCCTGCGGGTTGTGCTTCCGTAGGATTTCATTTATTGCATATAACTGGTGTACTAGACCGTTTAATTACTTATGCTGAAGGGAAAAGTCTAACAGCCGCTCAATTTGAATACCTGCAAAACGAAACTGTACCACAATCAAAGACCGGGAAAGAACTAACCAATATTCTTAATAAACAAATTGACTTAACCATAAACCGCCTGAAGCAGTTTCAAGATCATTTTACAGAGCGCAGAACCGTCGGCAGAGCAGCCCTGCCATCTACCGTTATGGGACTATGTATCCATGCTGCCGAGCATACCATGCGCCATACAGGCCAACTTTTGGTAACAACAAAAATATTATTGCACAATAATAATGTATAGAGGTGCACTTTTCTTAACGCATTCCTTTCAGAATTTCCATCAATTCTTTAATGCCTTCTGTTGCAGGTTTTTCAATAGCTGTGATATTACCTCTATTCCTCACGGAAGGAATATGCTTATCTATTACAAATATGGGTTTACTGGGTGGAACTAAATCTATAAGTCCAGCTGCAGGATATACAACTAAAGAGGTACCTATTACTACGAATATATCAGCCCCCATGGTTATTTGAGCAGCCTTTTCAATCATAGGAACCGCTTCTCCAAACCATACGATGTCCGGCCTCAGCTGACCTCCATCCGGAGCTAAGTCACCCAGCTTGATATCACCTTTAATCTCATATGTAGGCGTAAGAGATTTTTCGCTTCTCATCTTAAAAATCTCTCCATGCAGATGAATAACATGGGTTGAGCCACCACGCTCATGCAAATCATCTATATTCTGTGTAATAATATGTACGTTAAAATCTTTTTCTAAATCAGCAAGACCAATATGAGCTGCATTCGGCTGAGCTTTTAATGCCTGTCTGCGCCGCATATTGTAGAACTCAAGCACCAATGCTGGGTTCTTTTTCCACCCCTCCGGCGATGCTACTTCCGTAACATCATATCCCTCCCACAAACCATTACTGTCTCTGAAAGTTTGCAAACCACTCTCGGCACTAATGCCCGCACCACTCAATACAACCAGCTTTTTCTTCATACTTTAATACAAAACGGATAATTAATACAATAATATTAGTCGTATATATAAGGATAAAAGGTTGACAAGCTGTATACATATACACACTCACCAACCTTTTTTCCAAAAGTACTTATTACAATCAATCTTCACCTGCCATTTTTAAAATCAGCTCCCACTCTTCAGGCTTTACCTTTTGTGTGGAGAGCCGTCCCAGGCGCACTAGATCCATATCCTGAAGTTTTTTCTCAGCCTTAATCTGCGCTAGCGTTACAGGCTTTTTCAGCGCTTTCACGGGAGCCACATCCACTGCCACCCAGCGCTCATCATCCGTAGTGGGATCTTGATAAGCCTCTTTTACAATTTTAACAATTCCTACAATTGCGGTCCCTTCATTGCTATGATAAAAAAAAGCTAAGTCCCCTTTTTTCATAGCTTTTAAGTTAAGACGTGCGGCATAATTGCGTACACCATCCCACACAGTACGTTTATCCTTAACCAGCTGATCCCAGCTGTATTTATAGGGTTCAGATTTTAACAACCAGTAAGCCATAACAATAACTTCGAATATTGAGATTATAAGTTTTATATAATAAATTTACCTTCATAAAAATAAACATCATTTGCAACAAATAAGCATCTGGGAAGCGGAAACATTTTATGCGCCGCAGGATATCATCATCATCGGCGCTGGTTTTACGGGATTGTGGACAGCATTTCACATCAAACAAAAATATCCATCGAAGAAAATAGCCATTATTGAACGCGGTTCCACCCCCGATGGGGCCTCTATGCGCAATGCAGGATTTGCCTGTTTTGGAAGTCTTACGGAGATACTCTCAGATATTGCTACAATGGGCGTATCCAAAACGATGCAGTTGCTGAACTGGCGGTACGAAGGGCTACAACAAATTCGCCAATACTTTAATGATACTGCTATAGATTATTATAATTACGGAGGTTATGAACTTCTTTATACCGATACGCCACTGGAGCAGTTAGGAGAAATCAATAAGCTTCTATACGGCATTACATCCGCTACCGAAACCTTTGTACTTAAAGATGATTTAATCGAACAATTTGGTTTTGCGCATACCAACCATATTATCGAAAATAGGTTTGAAGGCGCATTACATCCTGGCAAACTAATGACCGCCTTGCTTGAGAAAGTCATCTCATTGAAGGTACAGATACTATTTGGAACAGAATTAAAAAGTCTTGTCGAAAAATCCGATCACATCACCTTACATACAGCAGATAAGCGCATACTGACTGCCCAGCAGATCATCATTTGCACTAATGCCTTCTCAAAAGTACTTTTACCGGATGCACCAATTGTACCTGCACGTGGGCAAGTATTGATAACCGAACCCATACCCGATTTACCATTTAAGGGGGTGTTTCACTTTGACGAAGGGTATTATTATTTTAGGAATTTGGATAATCGTATATTATTAGGTGGTGCGCGCAATACTTCTTTCGAAACCGAGTATACGCTCGATGCTATAACCACCTTTCCCATTCAGCAAGCCTTGGAACGTTTTCTGAACAACGTCATTCTCCCTAATAGCAACCCCACCATTACACATCGTTGGGCTGGTATAATGGGAATGGGACCGGAAAAATTTCCGATAGTAGAAAAAATAAACGATCGAAAATTTTGTGCCATCAGGCTGGGAGGCATGGGCGTTGCTCTAGCTCCCGTAGTAGGTAAATTAATAGCAGAAATGATATAACAGCAATAACGCCCACCCTCGGTACATAAAAAGATTTTTATGCCTCTAGGGTTCTTACCCCTTCTGCTACCACAGAGGAGAATACACCCGGTTTATACCCTATTTTTTCTTCGTAATAAGCAGTAATCTTTTCACTAAAATCATTAAAACTATCTTTCTTCACCAATGCTATGGCACAACCACCAAAGCCGGCTCCAGTCATACGCGCTCCAATACAATCAGCATAGTTTTTACTGAACGTAACTATGGTATCCAGCTCCTTACCGGATACTTCGTATAAATTTTGTAAAGAGTCGTGCGAAGCATACATCAGTTCACCGAAAGTTTTAATATCTCCCGAAATCAAAGCCTGCTTGGCTTTTTTTACTCTATCATCTTCTGAGATTACATGCAGCGCCCGCTTTTCAATCACGGGGTCGTTGATTAACCCCTTATGCTGATGAAAGGTATCCAATGACACTTCACACAGATGATTTATATTAAGCTTTTCCTGGAGTTTTTTTAGAGCCGTACGACACTCATTAAAACGTTCATTATACTTTGATTCTACCAGTTTGCGAGGCTTATTGGTATTGATAATGGCTAGTACATAATCGCCGATATCAAAGGGCAAATATTCGTACTCCAATGTATCGCAATTTAGTAGCACCGCATGCGCATCTTTACCCATAGCTACTGCAAATTGATCCATAATACCACTATTCAGTCCCATAAAATCATTTTCCACACGCTTACCGAGCAAAGCCAAATCCACCTTACTCATTCCAGCACCGAATAATTCGTTCAATGCATGAGCCGTGAGTACTTCTATCGATGCAGATGAAGAAAGCCCTGAACCAATAGGCAAGTTACCGCTAAATAAGAAATCAAGCCCAGTAAGTTCTATGCCGGCTTTAGTGAATTCGTGAATCACGCCCAGTGGATAATTGAACCATTCCGGACCTGTTTTGCTATAAGCACTTTGTAAAGGAACATCTGTTATTTCAGGAAAGTCAAGTGCTCTGAAGCGAAATACATTATCATTATTCTTAGCTACGAGTAATGTAGTCCCCATAGTAATGGCACATGGCATCACCAACCCTCCATTATAATCGATATGTTCGCCTATCAGATTTACACGACCGGGACAAAAAAATATATATTTTGCAGGTTGATTAAATTTCTTTTCAAATTCGGTTTTTAAACGATCAATACTCATATCAATTCAATATTTTTATAAAAATTTTATTATGGTGGAAATAACTGAACAACAACACGGCAAACACCCCAATGGCAAGGACATATTTGTTTATACACTACGTAACAGTAACGACACAATCGTAAAAATCACAAACTATGGCGCCATTATAATGGCGATAAAAATAAAGAAATCTGATAACACTTACAATGATATTGTATTAGGATTTGACGAACCCTCCCAATATTGGAGCGAGGAATACCTGAAACAATATCCTTATTTCGGGGCTGCAATAGGACGTTATGGCAATAGAATTGACAAATCGTCTATCACAATTGACGGTGTTACCTATCAGCTAAACAGCCATAATCCAGAATTTCAGTTGCACGGTGGAGTTGAGGGTTTTGATAAAAAAGTATGGGAACGCATTCCTACTGCTGATGACACACTTGTATTGCAATACATCAGCCCCGATGGCGAAGAAGGGTTTCCGGGCGAGCTCACCACCCAGATTATCTTTAAACTAAACGATAGCGACGAACTTAGCTACGAATATAAAGCTACCACTACAAAGCCTACAGCAGTAAATCTTACACACCACAGTTATTTTAACCTGAACAATGGCGAAGGCGATATTCATACACATCGTTTGAGAATAAACGCCAGTAACTATCTAGAGCAGGATAAAAACTACTGCACTACCGGAAAGGTATTGCCTGTAAAGGGCACCCGCAACGATTTCACCTCATTCAATGAAACAGGCAAAATTGAAAATGCGGAGAAAGGAATCGATATAAGCTTTCCACTAGATCAGGTAGGTATCGAGCATGTAGCTGCCGAAGCCGAATTTAATGGAACAAAATTGCAAGTATTTACTACAGAGCCATTGGTGCACCTATATAATGCCTGCGGCTCTCCGGAGATAAAAGGCAAAAACGGCACTCTATACAAACCCTTCTCAGGTTTTTGTTTTGAAACACAGAAACACCCCAACGCCATAAGAGTTGAAGGATTCCCCAATACGATTCTAAGACCGGGAGAAGAATACTATACTAAAACCATCTATAGAATCACTACTACTTAAAGTGCATCTGAGAAATACTGAATTTCATCCTGCAAGTTGAGGAAAGTATATTTTGCCGCAAGCGCTTGGGCTCTCTCATAGTGTACTTTTAAAAATTGCTTATGAGCATTTGTGTGAGGGTGCATGGGCCGGTGCTTGCGTGCAATGGTAATTTGCTTTACCTCCTTCATTATCTGCTGCGATGCTTCATCAATACATGAAGTTGTAAACTTTTCCAATACAAATTCTGTAGCCGGATAGTTGGGATGTGCCATATCTATATCATAAAAACGATAATCACGCAATACATCAATCACTAACTCATAAGCGGGAAAATAATAGATATCGGGAAATTTATCTACCATATGATGCACGGCTTCAAGTAGCCTAGCTTTACTGCGGTTATTGGCAATTACCCCATCTCTTAAATGTCGTACGGGACTAACTGTGAAGATGATTTTTGCTTTAGGATTAAATGCCCTAAGGCGATGATATGTATTGTCCATTGCAGCAATGATTTCATCTATTCCTAACAGCTTTTTAAAGAACCATTGCCCCGGTGCCCGATGACAGTTAGCGACATGAAGCCCCACTTTTGCTTTTTCGGGATTTTCTTCCGTAAGTACATACGAAAATGCTGACCCCAAAGTAATAATTACCCAGTCGGCATTTTTAAGAAATTCATGCGCTTGCTCCACACTATTATTGACCTCCTGTAGTACTACCTCTTTATTCATATCCGAAAACCGGGAATGATGATGCCAGGAGTTCCAAAGCTCATTAAGGAAGAACAAATCCTCCTCCTTATATTTTTTGTTTTCAATATAAGCTATCAGACTATGATGCACACTGAAAGGTTCAAACAGTATCCCGTGAGGATTTTGCAGTACATCAAACTTATGTTCTGCCAGAGCATTCCCTATATGTTCCGTAAAACAGGAACCAATCAGGAGTAGCTTCTGACCATAACTGATGGGCTCCGGCAGTTTCGGAATTTGTATGGGCGTCATAAAATCCATAGGGAAAACCGTTATGCTTTTTGCGAATTAGATAATTACAGATCTCTTTGCTTCATTACTTCGTATAAAATCATTCCCGTTGCAACAGAAACATTCAAACTCTCAAAATTGTTCTTCATGGGAATGCTGATATTCTCATCGCACACCTTTAATAATGCCGGATAAACACCTTTTTCTTCACTACCCATTACTATAGCAGCGGGAACGGTAAAATCACAATCATAAATACATTTGGAAGCTGTCATTTCGCTGGCAAACACCTTAATACCATTCATATGCAGCTCATCTACAGCCTTCATCAAGCTGTTGACACGACATACCGGTATCTCTTCCAAGGCCCCTGCTGAAGTAAGAATGGCATCATCATTCAATGCCCCTACTCCCCTGTCTGGAATAATAATGGCATGTACGCCGCAGCACCACGCTGTACGGGCAATACCGCCGATATTTCGTATATCCGTAATGCCGTCTAAGATCAGCAATAAAGGCACCTCACCTTTTTCCACGACAAAGGAAATAATGTCCTGAAGATTTTGATATTGCACACGCGCTATCTGAGCAATGCATCCGCCGTGATTTCCTACATTAAAGCTCTGGAGTTTTTGAGCAGGAACGTAGTTTACCGGAACACCAAATTGAGCAGCCAGCTTTTTTATAGCAGCCTGTTCACTACCTCGTAGCTGATTATCCAGATAAATTCTGTCCAGCGCCTTGCCACTGTGCAATGCATCCTTAATTGCCTCTAAACCCGCAATCAACGAGTTTTTTTTAGGCCGATATTGACCTCTAAATTTTTTCACAGAACAAAGAAAACAAAAAGTAGAGACTTTTTACCGAGCCATAGCAAAATAAAGCCTCTAGCCCGTTATTTTAAAATAAGGGGTGAAAGTTTGCTATCCATCCACAATAATGCTTTTATGGAAAGATATATTAGGAGGGCAAGAATCAGTAGCATCGTTAAAATGATAGATAATACCACCGGCTTAGCACTTCCTTGATGCTTACCTTCAGTATAATGTTCTGTTAATAATTTCAAATTTCGGGTATTGGCTTTATAGGCGAAGTCAAAAACAGCCCCTACTAAAGGGATGGCTCCAACCAACGCATCCAGAGTAATATTCCACAACATTTTTGCGGCTACCCTACCTGAGGCGCCGTGGCGTATCATGGTAATGACCAATGTTGCAGAAATCACATATGCCCCCACATCTCCTACAACCGGAATTAAACCCAGAATCGGATCCAGCCCGAAACGGAATCTGCCGATAGCAAACTGTTCATCCATAAGTTTGGTTACCTGACGAACCATTTTGAGACGGGGGTCCGAAGATAGCTGCTCCGACAATTGGTGTTTTTTCATTGAGCATTAAATATTAGTGTTTACAGCTCTTTGGCAAGCATCATCAATTGTAATTTTTGTATCGCTACAATAGAAATAGAGTCTGTAATAGTACCGTCATTAATCATTGCTACAGCCTCTGCAAATGGTACTCGTTTAATACGGATATCTTCTGTTTCTTCGGGTGCCGCCACGCCCTGCTGTAAGTCTGTCGCAAGGAAAATTATTCCTTTTTCATCACAAATGGAGTTCGACAAATGCACCTGCATGATCTCCCGCCAGGAACGGGCCGTGAGCCCGGCTTCTTCCAGCAATTCCCTCTTAGCGGCATCTAAATAACTCTCACCCTTAGGGCAGCCGCCCTCAGGAATTTCCCAGCTATAGGCATCTAATGCAAACCGATATTGCCCTACTAAATAGATGTGCATCTCCTCGTCAAGCGCGATAATTCCAATGGCTGTGTTTTTAAAATGCACCTTTCCATAAATACCCTTTCCTCCTCCCGGATTAATCACGTCATATTCCGTCAGTGTAATCCAAGGATTATCATAGATAGGTTTTTCTTTTAAAATAGTCCAGGGATTCGTTATTTTATCCATTAATTTGTGGTTCGATGTTTGTTATATAAAAATAGTCATTCGAAATTCAGGATAATTTTTGTAATTGTTAAATTATCTTTTGTGCTACTTTTATTTCTAAACCTCAAAAATTATACGAATATGAAAAAAGTTCAGTTGTTGGTTTGCGGATTGTTTGCTACAATGGTTCTTATCTCTTGTGGAAATAGCGCCAACTCAGACGCCGAAACCACACATGGAGAAGAAGCCGTAACTACTGAAGCCGATGCCAACCTTCCCGCAGCAGAGGGTACCTTGGTAGCTACAGCCAACCTGATGTCTACTGCTGATTCTACGCAACCTGTGGGAACAGCCAATTTCTATCAATTAGAAAATAACCAAATCCGCCTAGATGTAGTAATTGATTATAAAGATAGAGCCGACAGCAACGTTGCTGTACATTTTCATGAACACGGCGACTGTGGCAATAAAGGAGATAATTCCCATGGTCACTGGAACCCCACTAATGAAAACCATGGCGAATGGGGTTCGGCCTCTTATCACTTAGGTGATATTGGTAATATTCAACTAGACGCCAATGGACATGGTACCAAATCAGTAACTACCGATAAATGGAGCGTATCCGGCGGTGACAATGACATCATTGGCAAGGCCATTATCGTGCACGGTGGCACAGACGACTATACTACACAACCAACTGGTAATTCTGGACCTCGCGTAGGTTGTGGCGTTATCACAAAAATTTAATCCATACAAGGTTCTATGATTGTATCTCGAATAGAGTTATCCTTCCCGGGGTAACTCTATTCATTTTTGCACCACCCCTGTACGCATAAACACAGGAAAGTGAACTGTAAGAGCAGGTGCATCGCCCCAATAGCGGTGCAGTTCAGGCTTAATAATATCTACAGGATTATCCTGTTTATCATGCATATAATGCTTTACAGCAGACCAGGTATTGAAATAACCGATGAGTTGTGCAAAGGTCCAATTATAAGATATTGTCAGCTCAGGAGAAGATATCTCCTCAAACGGGAAAGGTATTGTCTTGTAAGCCTCATCAATATATTTTCTTTCCGAGTCCCAATATGGCCCCACAATCTCCTTATAAAATACTTGAATAACCTCATCTATAGGATAATGAAATCGTAACACGCCATACCCAATCGCACACAACACCGCATCTGGCTTAGATACACGAACCACTTCCTTGTAAAAGCGTTCAAAATCGAACCAGTGAATGGCCTGCGCTACTGTAATCAGATTAAATATATCATCAGGAAAGTTGGTCTCTTCTGCGGGTTGAATAGAATAGAGAATATTAGGTACTTTAAGTGCTTTATCAATTTGTGCTTGACTAATATCAGTAGCCATTACTTGATGAAAACTTTTGGAGAGTTCAAAAGCTACCTGACCATTGCCGGTGCCTACATCCCAGGCATTATTATGACATCGCACGATTGAATAAAGAAAATCGAACAATATTTGAGGATAAGAAGGCCTGTATTGAGCATAGAGATCAGCTACTGAGGAAAAGTTGTCTTTCATGGTTTGCTAAAGTTACGCCCAAATAAAACAATCTTAAAGCTGCCTCGCAGAGAAAGCAGCTTCAAGATTTATGCACCGCATTTTTACTTTACATCCATACGCGAACTAATAGCTATTCTATTCCACGCATTAATGGTAACAATAGCCATAATGATGTGAGCAATGTATTGGTCTGAAAAATATTTCTTAGCTTCCTGATAAGTAGCTTCAGTTAATCCCTGATTTTGGATAAGCGTAATTTCTTCCGTCATAGCAAGGATAATACGCTCTTCATCAGTAAACAATCCTGTCTCTTTCCAGGCATCCAGAAGAAAAATTCTTCGCGGTGTTTCGCCTATATTCAACGCATCTTTTGTATGCTTATCAATGCAAAATGCACAGCCATTTATTTGCGAACCACGAATTTTAATAAGCTCAAAATGTACGGGATCGAGTTCCGAATGTTTCAGATAGTCCTCGAGTGTGAATATTTTTTCATAGGCCTTTGGTGCCAACTCACGAATATTGAATCTCTGTGCCATAATATTTAGATTTTTAGTATGGCGCAAAGCTATTCGCCGCATATCACAAACTTCTTAAACTGGTTTAAGACTGCAGATGCTTCTTGATTTCACTAAGATATTCGGGCGTCATATTGAGAAAAGATGCGAGTAGATGCTGCGGAACTCTTTTCACAAATTCTGGAAAATTTCGACTAAAATGTACAAAAAGCTCTTCCCGTGAAAAGTCAAAAAGATATTTTAATCGGTACAAAGATGCTGCATAAGCTTTCTGATAAACGATTCTGAAGTAACGCTCCAACATAGGAAACTGTGTAAGCAAATTTTCCTGCTGTTGAGTGGTGATTTGCAAAACCGTTGTAGGCTCAACAGCTTGTATAGAAAATTCAGAAGTTGTTTTTTCTGCAAATGCCATATAATCGGTGAGCCACCAGTTTTCAATAGCAAATTGTACGGTTTGCTCTATTCCTTTTTCATTGATAAAAAACATCCTCAAGCAACCCTCAATCACAAAATAATGATACTTGCAGCGAGTATTGCTTGGCAGTAAAATATCTTTCTTAGGATATTGTTGTTCTTCAAAATAAGACAGCACCTGCACTTCGTTCAATGTACTGACCTGAATAATTTTTTGTACATGAGTGATGAAAGGATGAGCCATGTCCTAAAGTTATTTTTTTCAGCGCAATTCAGAAATAGTGCTTTACAAGTCACCTCCGGTGGGCATTTCTTATCCCGAAATAATAAGCCCAAAGAATGAACAATATTTGAAGCGGAACACGAAAAACTAAATATTCTGTGCCCGGTCCCTGGTAGGTGGCACGTTGATAATCTACATGATGTAACGCTGCATAAATATTGGCGGGAAGTACCAGAAAGAAAAATACTATCAGCAGATATGCGGATAATTTTCTCCACTTAGCAAAAAATAATCCCGCAGCGCCCAGTATTTCCAATATTCCTGTTAGTATAATGAGTTCACTCTTATAGGGCACAATATTGGGCAGCATCATACTCATCCCTTCAACAAAAGCAAAATGCCCAATTGCGGTGAAGCAAAGCATCGCTGCCAATCCTACACGACCAGAAATATAAAAAGCGTTCTCTTTACGCGATAGTTTCAGAATTACCCAAGCAATACCAAATGCCAACAGTTGTATAATGAGAGGCTTCATAGTTTTTTACACAAAAGTCGTCATCAGTATTCAGGTAAAAAATGAACTTGGGTTAATTAATGCGCCTTCCGCCAGTTACTTTTTTTAGCAATCCGCGCTCTAATTCTGCTGAGCGCCTGCGGTGTTACTCCGATATAGGAAGCAAGATATTTCAACGGAATATGTTGGATTAATTCAGGTTTTTCGGCTAATAACTCAGCATATCGCTTTTCTGCAGAGTCTACTAATAAGGACAACTCTCGCTTTGACTTTTTTAGAAATAATTCCTCACTGGCCATCCGCCCTATAAAATTACCTATCTGCGTTTCCTTATACACTTCCTGGAGATCATTATAATGAATACGCCAGAGAATGGTTGGGGCCAATGTTTCTACTTGATAAACCGAAGGTTGCTGTGTCAAGAAAGAATCGTAGGCACTATAAAAATTATTCTCAAATATAAAGGTGAAAGTCAACTCTTTTTCTTCCTGCGGAATATAAAAACGAATCAACCCTTTTTCAATAAAAGAAAGATAGTGCTCAGTGTCGCCGGCTTTAAGTATGACGTGGTTTTTAGGGAATTCAATTTGATGCAGTTTGGATGAAAAAATATTCCAGTCCTCTTCGGAGATAGCAAATCGTTCTTCAAAATATTTGCGTATCTGCAGCATAATAGACTTCCCTCAATAATTTGAACTTTAATTTTTCATGCGAAAACATCAGCCACTGTAAACATCTAACATTTGTATCTCTAAGACCATCCTTTTGTTAGGCATTGTTTTGTGAAAGCCGCTCTAACGAAACTTCGTCTAGGTATATTTTACTATCCTTTTCGCGGATGCTATTGGCTCTAATTACCCGAAAATAAAAAATATTAGCGAGTGAAGAATCTATAATAGCTTATTATGATATCACTCCTTTCGCAAATGCTGCTTAAAATACACAAAATGATATTCAATACTACTATGCCAATAATTACCATCATGCCGTCCGGGAGCTTGCATAAATGTAACAGGGATATTCATAACCTCGCAATATTTCTTCAGATCTTCCGTCAGTGGATAGAGCGGATCTTCGATACCGCAATCGATTAAAAAGGCACGATTAAAATCAGGGTATTCTTTTATCAATTTTATAATCTTATAAGAAGACCAATCGTAAATCTTAGGATCACCAAATACTTTTTCAGCGTCGCGACGTAAACGGTCGTTTTTCCAGAAAGCAAAACTATACTCTAAAAATTTATCAGGATCAATGTGCAATGCACCACTCGTGGCTGCTGCGGTATTATAGTAATCAGTATGCCGGATGAAATGATACAGTGCCCCAAATCCACCCATACTCAATCCACTTATAAATATATTTTTATCATCCACTGGAATTAGCTGATGAATTTTGGGCACAAGTTCTTCATAGAAAAAATCTTCATACTGCGAAGAGGGATCTACAGGACTGTTCAAATAAAACGTTGCAAAGCCTTCAGGAGTAACGATAGCAAAACCATATTGATCCGCCAGTTGCTGCAAATTAATGATAGAGGACCATTGCATGTAATGTTCGCTATATCCATGCAGAAGGTATACTACAGGGAATTTGCGATCGGATGTCGAATGTCTAGGTTTATAAACTAATACAGTATCTGGTTGTTTTAAATACTTTGAACGAATAACCAGAGTATCCTGAGCATAAATGTTAAGTGCTGCAAAAATCAATACAATGATAGCAATACTTTTCTCAATTTCTACTTTCATAATTTCGTATTATTTTTCATGCAAAGGTCCTCTGGATAACCATTTTGAACAATAACGCACAAAATTGTGAGTATATGAGAAAGGAAAGCTCCACTAATGCAATTAACGAGCGTTTTCTGCATCGCATATGTGAGCTGAATTCAGCCATAGATATTATCGGAGGAAGATGGAAATCGCAGATTGTATATTCCATCTCTGAGGGTAATAATCGCTTCAATTTATTGAAAAAAGAGCTTCCTAATATTTCCGATCAGGTATTGAGTCGCCAGCTTAAGGACTTGGAACGACACGCTATTATCTATAAAAAACCTATCCCCGGTGCTATCCCTAATGGAGTAGAGTATATGCTAACTTCAAAAGGACAGGATCTAGTACCCATTCTCCGAAACCTTTGCGAATGGGGTAAAATCTATGCGGAGGGCAAAGCCATTACAGTGTAATAGATACCTTTTAGTATCCCATTAGGTGAAATAGTGGTGGACTGCTTGCATTCACTATTTTCGTTTGTATTACAATCTCATGCAGAAACAACTGTATAAAAAGAAAGGCTGTATTGCATAATACAGCCTTTCTATATTGCTTTCCATTTTTTACTAAAAGAATACGCCCAGTCTCAAGGCCCAGCGATTCAGGGCTACTTTGCCATCATTCCAGCTTCTATTGCTGGTAATATCGGTGAAGCCGTTTTCAAGTCCTAAACCAAAGAATAAATCTGTTTTTTCTGCTAGCTGATACTCACCACCGGCACCTACCAATAGTCCCATATTAACTTTATTGGTATTTTTCATGACATTCACATTAGTTTCCGATACATTACCATAAGAGTAATCCATTCTTGACTTCAGCAATGCACCAAGATAAGTTCCGAACTGTCCCCAAAAACGAAACCCGCTGTGTTGATTGGTCTTTAGTTTCACACTGAAAGGAATTTGCAAATATTGAAGTCTCAGTTTATAGTTTTGGGTAGCACCTTCGGCCTGTGCTGCATATAAACCGCGATTAGATGTTTTATACTCCAGTTTGGATGATCCATGAGCCACTTCTACACCGGTAGCAAAAGCTCCTCTTCCATCACTAAACAAAATATCGGTCATTAAACCATAATTCACACCAAAACCACTTCCGGTACGATTGATATCATTTTCCTGAGGGCGGAAAGAATTAGCAAAAACAGGATCTACTTTAAAACCAAATCTTACCGCACGACCATTTATATAGTTCTGCGCGTAAGACACAACACCGGATAATAGGATAAGATTAATAGCTAAAATGATTTTTTTCATCTTCATATTTTTTTGTTTTCTAAGGACAATTATATGGTACGACTAAAAAACTGCGCGCAAATATATAAATTATATGATATTCACCTCAGGCTCCAGTTTTACACCAAACTTCTCTTCTACAGCGTGCTGTACCATATTGCAAACTTGCAATATTTCAGCCCCTGTAGCGTTACCGTAATTTACCAACACCAAGGCTTGCTTTTCGTGTACACCTGCATCGTTATTGCGGTATCCTTTTAAGCCACATTGTTCAATAAGCCATCCGGCGGCCAGCTTCATGGAGCCATCCTGATTTTCATACGCCACAAGTCCGGGGAACTTTTCTTTCAATACAAGATATTGTTCTTTAGCAACAGAAGGGTTCTTGAAAAAACTTCCTGCATTACCTATCTGGGCTGGATCCGGCAACTTGGATGTACGAATGGCCATTACCGCTTCAGCTATCGCATGAATAGAAAGTTCACTTATTTGACGCTTGTCAAGCTCCTGTTTGATGGCTCCATATTCTATATTAAAACGAGGTGTTTTAGATAAGCGAAAAGTAACGTCAATAATAACAAACTCGTTTTTATACTTATGCTTAAAAACACTATCCCGATAACCGAACGCGCAATCAGCATGGGAAAAATGCACCACTTCTGCGGTACGTCGATGCATGGCGGTCAGCTCATGAAACACTTCTTTAATTTCCACACCATAAGCACCGATATTTTGTAGTGGAGAAGCTCCCACAGATCCCGGAATCAAAGCAAGGTTTTCTACTCCGGCATAATTATGTTGTAAACAATACAATACAAATTGATGCCATACTTCTCCAGCTCCAACTTTCAAGTACACAGATTCTTCATCCTCATATATTTTTTCAATCCCCTTAACTTCATTTTTAATAACCAGTCCCTGTACCGACTGAGTCAGCAAAATATTGCTGCCACCGCCCAGCACTAAGCAGGGAATAGACTTGTGCTTCACCCACTGTAGGCACTCCTGTACTTCTGTAAGGGAGCCCGCTCGAGCCAGATATTCTGCCTGTACATCAATGCCAAAAGTATTATACGGTTTCAGGGAAACCCCGGATATTATGGATACACTCATAGCTGTGTGTTGTTACAGCACTAAAATAAGGGAAACAGGTTATAAATAATCTCGCTCGGAATCTCTGCTTACTTTTTTAAACTACCATCTATCAATTGTTAATTTTTTTGAAAATGTTGACGTTATTGTAGTGATTTTTTTAATTTAGCGCGCCATATTTTCATCCCTTTACAAGAAAACGTATTCGTTCAACATTTTTTGAAAGCTATTATTGTATAAATTTTAGTTATTGGACTATGTTAACAGAAGCGTTATTAGGCCGTGCGCGCAATTGGCGCCCTAACTTGCTGTTTGTAACATCATTTGCACTTCTGATTCTCAGTTTTACTGTGCATGCTCAAACCAACAATTCAGAAGCTGATGGTAAATCTTCTTTTACCGCCAGACTGATGAATATTGAAGCGGCAGCTAACGAAACCTTCCGGTACAATGCTTCTTTACACAACGGAGCTAAGGAAGCTCGGATTTATGAGCTGAAGGCCGACTTGCCTATTGGCTGGATGATCGCTTACAAAGTAGAAGGCAGCCAGGTTACTTCATTAAATCTGGAATCAGGAAAAACTCAAGACATTTCAATTGAAATTAACGCTACGTCAAGCGCCAAACCCGACAAATACAAAATTCCCATCAGGGCAATTTCCGCAGTAGATACCTTAGTTCTGAATCTGGAAGCTGTAGTAAAAGGTTCTTACGCGCTGGAACTCACCACGCCTTCGGGAAGACTGAGCGACGAAATCACTTCTGGCAAAGTGAAAGAAATTCAACTAACCGTTAAAAATACCGGTACTTTGCCATTGACTGATGTAGAACTTTCCGCTCAGAATCCCAGCAGATGGGAAACTACTTTTGAGCCATCCAAAATCAAAGAAATCGAGCCGGGTAAATCGGTTGACGTAACTGCGAGCCTGAAAGTGCCAGATAAAACCATCGCTGGCGATTACGTAACCACTATTACAGCCAAAAACTCTAATTCTACTTCGCAACTGAGTTTTCGGATGACCGTTAAAACATCGCTGCTCTCCGGATGGATTGGCGTTCTGGTAATTTTAGCAGCTATAGGCTTGGTATATTATCTAATTCGCAAATACGGAAGAAGATAATTCCGGCCGACTAAACAACTTTCGACAAAATTTAGTTTCAGAAGCCTGATGCAACAGGCTCTTTAGTTTTTTCCGTTCAGACGGAACTAAAAGCTTAATAATTAACAAATGAAGAATCCTATCATACAACTGAAGGGTTTGTCAAAATGTTATGGCTCGCTAAAGGCAGTTGATAATCTCAACCTAGAAATACATAAAGGCGAAATATTCGGGCTGTTGGGACCTAATGGGGCCGGAAAGACCACTACCATCTTAATGATGTTGGGACTTACCGAACCTACATCCGGAACAGCCCTTGTTTGCGGACATAATGCCACCAATAACCCAATTGCGGTGAAACGAAAAGTAGGGTACATGCCGGATAGTGTAGGGTTCTATGATAATATGACGGCTTTAGAAAATTTAGAATATATAGCCCGACTAAACGGCATACCTGAAAATCAAATACGTTCACGTGCCATAAAGATGATGGAACAGGTGGGGCTGGGCAATGAAATGCACAAAAAAACCGCTGCTTATTCACGCGGAATGAAACAAAGGCTGGGTCTAGCCGATGTGTTAATAAAAGAACCGGAAATTATCATTCTGGACGAGCCTACATTAGGTATCGACCCCAGCGGAGTAAAAGATTTTCTGGTTTTAATCAGACAGCTCAGCCGTCAGCAAGGGCTCACTGTATTGTTGTCCTCGCACCATCTACATCATGTACAACAGGTATGTGATCGGGTAGGCATTTTTGTAGGAGGAAAATTACTGGTTGAGGGAAACATTCATACGCTATCGCGTAACTTATTTAATAAGGAAGGCTTTATCACCACTGTTACATTCAAAGAGGAAATATCACAGCCCTGGCATCTCGAACCGGAATTGAAACAATGGGAGCAGGTGGATCATATTGCCCTATCGGGCAAAACAGTAGAAATCACGTGCAAACAAGATATTACTCCCGACATTGTACGATTTCTGGTAGAGAAGAAATATGATATCATGGGTGTTCATAAAAAAGAATATGGACTCGATGATATCTATGAAAAGTATTTCGAAAATAGTACAACAGAAAAAAGAAGCAATGAAAAGTCCGGCAATTTCTTCCAAAGGTCTTTCTTTAAAAAACATAAAAAACAGTAAGGCATTTCAGAAAGCGACAGACATGGGGCCTTTCAGCATAATGGTACACAAGGAAGTGGCGGATCATATCCGCAGTTGGCGATTTATGATCCTTATCGGCCTTGTGGTACTTACCTTTTTTGCATCCATGTATGTATCGTTGAGCAACATAAAAAATGCTGTCAACAACATTAACGACCCCGATCGGTTTTTCTTATACCTGAAACTGTTAACTACAACCGATAATACACTTCCTCCATTTCATGTATTTCTCAACTTTCTGGGGCCATTGTTAGGTATCAGCCTAGGGTTTGATGCTATCAACGCTGAACAAAATGGAGGAACCCTTACACGGTTAATGGCACAACCTGTTTACCGCGATAATCTGCTGCTTTCAAAATTTGTGAGTGCCTTGATTGTTGTAAGTGTACTTTTTCTTTCACTGGCCTTGTTAATGATGGGCGGGGGATTGATAATTACCGGAGTGCGTATGGAACCTCAGGAATTTCTGAGAATACTAGCTTTTGTATTTATTAGTGTAGTGTATGTGGCATTCTGGTTAAGCCTGTCGATACTGTTATCGGTAATCTTTAAACAAGCCGCCACCTCCGCACTTACAGCAATCGGTATTTGGTTGTTCTTTACCGTCTTTTATCAGATTGTAGTTAATATTATCATAAGAGCATTCTTCCCCGATACTGATTTTCTTACACAGGCTCAGATACAAGCATACAACGAGCTGGTATTAACATTTTATCGTTTGTCCCCCGGACAACTATATTCCGATGCTACCACTACTCTGCTAATGCCTTCTGTGCGTAGCTTAGGACCTCTTACCATGGAGCAGTTGATAGGTGCTATTCCTTCTCCATTATCCTTTACCCAAAGCCTGTTAATTGTATGGCCTCAGGTAAGTGGATTAACCGCTGCCACCGTGGTGTGTTTTGCGCTTTCTTATTATCTTTTTATGCGAAGAGAAATCAGAAGTTAATCATTGATATCAATGCTAAACTAAAAGAGGTACAGACTGTTTGTCTGTACCTCTTTTTTTACACTCGTAAAATACTACCGCCATTAGCAAAAAAAAACTTCAAGTTGTAATATCTTACGATGTTTGTTTTAACTGGCTAATATTTTTTATCATATCCGCTGTCATCGTTTCCAAATCATATTCCGGTTTCCAACCCCAATCAGTACGAGCAACGCTATCATCAATACTTTGTGGCCAGCTGTTGGCAATTGCGTCCCGATAGTCGGGCTGATAAGTAATTTCGAACTCAGGAATATGCTTCTTAATTGCTGCTGCAATTTCCTTAGGTGAAAAACTAAAAGCTGCGAGGTTGTAAGAAGTATGCACAGAAATTTTTTCCCTAGGAGCTTCCATCAACTCTACGGTAGCCCTGATAGCATCCGGCATATACATCATTGGCAGATAAGTGTTTTCCGACAGGAAGCAGGTATACTTCTTATGCTCTAATGCCTCATGAAATATTTCTACGGCATAATCCGTAGTCCCCCCTCCCGGAGCCGATTTATACGATATCAAGCCGGGATAGCGCAAGCTGCGCACATCTACACCATACTTTAAATGATAATAATTACACCAGAATTCGCCAGCAAATTTGCTGATACCATACACGGTAGTCGGCTCAATAATGGTTTGCTGCGGGCACAGCTGCTTAGGCGATGTAGGCCCGAAAACGGCGATGGAAGAAGGCCAATATACTTTGTGCAACTTTTCTTCCCGGGCAATATCCAGCACATTCAATAAGCCCTGCATATTTAAATGCCATGCCAGTCCGGGATTTTTCTCGCCTGTAGCAGACAAAATAGCAGCAAGCAAATAAATTTGTGTAATGTTCTGCCGAATCACCTGTACATGCAGCATCTCCTTATTCATTACATCCAGTGCAACATAGGGGCCGGTTCCTTTTAGTAGTTCATTTTCCTCCCGCAAGTCGGAAGCTATCACGTTACTGTTTCCATATATTTTCCTCAATGCCAAGGTTAGCTCTACCCCAATCTGTCCCGAAGACCCAATCACTAATATTTTCTCCTTTGTCATAGTAAAGATTTGATGCAAACTTATTAATAATACAGCATCCAACTCTAAATTGTTCCTGTGCAAACGTTTCCTCATCCTTAACCGGTAGTACGGTTTATAAAACATATTCCTCGAGAATTTAGGACCAATGCCCTGCTGATTTTTTATAAAAGATTGCAATAAGAAAACAGGTACGACTGCTTTTTCAATACATTTGTCTTATGAAATCATATTTAAAATCCCTTTTCGAGCAACAATCATACGACGAGGACAACTTTTTTCTGATAGCTGGCCCCTGTGTTATAGAAAGTGAAGAGCTGCTGATGGAAACTGCAGACAAAGTAGTTGCAATATGCAAGAAACTAGGCATTCCTTATATTTTTAAATCCTCCTACAGGAAAGCCAACCGTACCAGTGCGAGTTCGTTTACCGGTATTGGAGATGAACAGGCTTTGCAGTATCTTCAAAAAGTAGGGGCTACTTACAGTATACCTACTACTACGGATATTCATGCGCATGACGAAGCTGTGATGGCGGCTACCTATGCGGATATACTACAAATCCCTGCTTTTTTGTGTAGACAGACCGATTTACTGGAAGCAGCTGCGCGTACAGGGAAGGTGGTGAATGTTAAAAAAGGACAGTTCATAAGTGGTCCGGCAATGAAGTTTGCCGTGGAAAAGATTTACAAAGCCGGCAACGAAAAAGTAATACTTACCGACCGTGGTAATAGTTTTGGCTATACGGATCTGGTGGTAGACTATCGTAATATTCCCTGGATGCAGGAACATGGTGTACCGGTGGTAATGGATTGCACACATAGCCTCCAACAGCCTAATCAGAGTTCGGGAGTTACGGGCGGAAATCCTCAACTCATAGGCACCATCGCTAAGGCTGCTATCGCCGCTGGAGCCGATGGCATCTTTATCGAAACGCATCCTAATCCCGCTGTAGCTAAAAGTGATGGTGCTAACATGCTTCGCTTGGATCTTCTAGAGGATTTACTGACGCAGCTGGTAAAGATTCGTAAAGCGTTGCAATAAATACACCAACTATTGTTGCAATCGCGCCGGAATACTGTTAGGAACGGGCACCACTTTTTTCTGCCCGTAGTCAAAGCACACCATCCCGGTTTTTGCATAGGCTACGGGTATTATTTTATCGCCGTCTTTTTTCTCTAGTTTATAATAGATATCAAAAGTTACTTTTCCGAAATCGCTTGCAGCTACTGATGCAATGATACTATCTCCGTAAAACGCTTCGTGCTTAAACTCAATAGCAACATCAGCCATAATCAATCCCACCCCTTCAAAATGCATTTCACTATAGCCGTAATGAGCTAGAAACTGCATACGTGCCTCGTGAATAATACTCAGCACCGCATCATTTCCTACATGGCCACCGTAGTTTAAATCTGTAATACGAATTGGAATGACCGTTGAAAAAGGGAACTGTGCGGGTAAAGCTACTTTTACTCTTGCCATAAAATCTATTTGAAGGCAAAAGTACGGGCTGTTGTACTAAAAAGTTTGCTTAAAGAAGTAGGGTTAATTTTGAGAGCCGGCAGCAATATCCAGCATATCCAGAAAATTATCAGGTGTAGCTACGGCTGCATTGTTAGCCATTTCCTTCTGCCACTGAGATATCTGTTCATCGCAGCTACTATCTTCTCCCGCAATACAGTCGGCTAGATTACTAACTTTCTTAGACATACGAACGATATTGCCTTCAGGAGTCATCAGAATGATATAGCGATTCTGCAACTCTGTATTTCTTTCCTGAGAAGCAACATAAGCATTGCCCAGCTTTGTGCGAATACCTGCCAAAGCGGCCTTACCGGCATCCTGCGGCACTGGAGCAGCCTTTTTGATAGAAGCAGTACTGCTCGCAGGCAGCTCTTTTCTAATATTATCAGCAGTATAAGCATTGCCGGATGCACTTTCATCCTTAAATATAAAATAGGCCGTAATACTAATAATAGTGATAAAACAAGCTGCTGCTATATATTTCAACCAGCCATACCCCATGGAGGCTACAGTGGCTGCAGGCTTTTGTTGTGGCGCATCCAGCGCACTACGAATACTTGCCCAAGTTCCGGCAGGGGGCTGCACCTCCAGATGAGCCAGCTTTTTTTCTATAACCTTCAGCGCTTCCTGATCATCCAGCTCGCGAGAAATCTTATCCCACATGGCTGGGGGAGGAGTCACCTCTGTATTATATAATTTTTTGGAAAGCTTGTTTTCTTGATTCACCTCATCCAGCTGTGCAGCAATATGGGACCACACAGCCGGTGGTGGTGTTACTTCGAGGGCTTCGAGTTTTTGAGATAGTTTATTTTCAAAGTCCAGATTGTCCAGTTCCCTGGCAATAGCCTTCCATGCGCCAGCCGGCGGTGTCACTTCCCAATCATATATTTTCTTCAGGCTGTTCATGGATTGATATTTCTAAATATATTATTCTTTACTCTCAATATGTTTTCTTACCAGATCCTGCAAAATAGCTTTGGCTCGAGAAAGTTGTGATTTACTGGTTCCCTCACTGATTCCCAGCATATCGCCGATTTCTTTATGAGAATAACCTTCTACCACATACATATTGAATACCGTTCTGTAGCCGGGAGAAAGCTGACTAATCAAATCAAGAATATCCTTTTCTGCCAAACCATCCAAAGCCGAAATATATTTCCCTTCTATGGTGTTTTCTTCCCGTTCGGTTACAGGTTGTAGGTATTTCTTTTTACGGAAATATTCAATAGCTGTATTTACGAATATGCGTCGAATCCACCCCTCAAAAGACCCATCACCTCTATAACTGTCCAGTTTTCTGAAAACCTTAATAAAGCCATCCTGCAGAATATCCTGTGCCTCATCGGCATTTGATGCATACCGCAGACATACAGCATACATTTTGGGGGCAAATCGGTTGTACAACTCTTCCTGCATTCGGCGGTCGCCTTCAATGCACCCCGTTATTAAGTCGTTTTCTTGAACAATATGGTTGCTTGTAGATTCCAAATTTTTGAAAATATTTAAAAAGTTGTTCAAATATAGGGAATAGTTTAATGTATGTAAACAGAATCGTTTATTAAGATGGCGAGGATTGCTGCAGCCACTCAATCAGTTTTTTCAATGCTTTAGCTCTGTGGCTATACAGTTTTTTTTCATCCAGTTCCATTTCGGCAAAGGTTCTGTCAGCCCCATCAGGAATAAAGACAGGGTCGTAACCAAAACCGTTGCTTCCCCTGCGTTCCGTAATAATGCGCCCTTCACAGATACCTTCGAATAAGGATTCCTTACCGTCAATAATTACCGATATCACCGTGCGGAACCGTGCCCGCCGATTGTCTTGCCTTTCCATTTTAGCAAGTAACTTGTCTACTATATCGACATATTGCGGCTCACCGTCGGCATATCTCGCACTTTTCACTCCGGGTTCGCCATTTAAAGCCTCCACTTCCAAACCAGTGTCCTCACTGAAACAGTTTTTCCCCGTCATTTCAAAAATCACCCGCGATTTTTCCGAAGCATTAGCCTCTAGTGTATCGTAGGGCTCGGGGATATCTTTATCAATACCTGCTTCTTTGAGACTAATAATTTCAAACCGCTCATTCAAAGCATTCCGAATTTCCTTTACCTTATTATTATTATTGGTAGCAAAAATTAACGTCATAATGAAAATATCTTTTTAAGTGCCGCCCACAACTGGGTCTTAGCAGCCTTATCGGGTTGCAATACTTCTAGTGCAGGGGCATGCAATACAGTATAGTTTGCAAATTGCTGTATCTGGTATTGTGGTACTTCGAAGGGGAATCCAAACTGCTGAGCCGTTAATCCGAACAAGAATATCACTTGTGACTGAAAATATCGAAGCAGCTCATCATATTGGTAATCCGGATGATTATTCAAATTAATAACGGCCACATCATTTAAGCTCAATTGGCAGGCTTTTAACAATTGCATTAAAAACTCCAGCTGAGCATCGGGTAGATGTACGGCATTATCATAATGCACCCCAATCAATACCTTCTTTTCATTGTTGCCCAAAAACTTCCAAGCGGGCATTTCACTTGGGGTCTGGGGCTTATCCTCTTGTTTAGGCGATGCCGATGTATTTCCATCGGGCACTACCAGCTTATTGGGATATAGCTGTGTCAGCAAATAAGGCGTAAGTTTCACACTGTTCAGACTCATAGCTCCTCTTTTGTACCGATACTGTTCGTATCTTCGCAATAGTAATAACATCCAAAAATAACATTTTATGGTAGAGGCGATGCAAATACCCGTAGAAAGGGTGAAAGAAAGTAAGTTGAGCCAGGTTGATTTCAACAATCTGGGATTTGGTAAATATTTTTCTGACCACATGCTAGAAGCTGATTGGGTCAATGGAGAGTGGAAAAACGTCAGAATTCGCCCCTACGAGCCACTAGTCTATTCGCCTGCCCTATCGGTCCTACACTATGCGCAAACCATATTTGAGGGTCAAAAAGCACATAAGGATGAAAATGGTAATGTTCACATCTTCAGGCCTTACGAAAACTGGAAGCGCATGAACCGATCGGCCGAACGTATGGCTATGCCTCAAATTCCCGAAGAGATCTTTATTGAAGGAATGAAACAGCTCATACGCTTGGATAAGGATTTTATCCCTTCCGGCTATGACGAGTCCTTATATATACGCCCCTTTATGTTTGCAACAGAAGAAACACTAGGGGTAAAAGAATCTTCATCTTACAAATTCTTAATTATTACAGGACCTGTGGGCGCATACTTCTCTGCCCCAGCCCGCATTTATGTGGAAGAAAAATTTACTCGCGCTGCCCCAGGAGGCACCGGATTTGCTAAAACAGGCGGTAACTATGCAGCCTCCCTGCTATCTTCGGCAGAAGCCAGAAAACAAGGGTATGATCAAGTGCTGTGGATGGATGCCTTAGAACATAAATATGTACAGGAAGTAGGCGCCATGAATATTATGTTCGTTATAGGCGATGCCATTGTAACTCCCGACCTCAGTGATGGTACTATATTAAATGGTATTACCCGTATGAGCCTACTACACCTTTTCAGAGAGAAAGGCTATAAAGTGGAAGAGCGTAAGGTATCGATAGACGAACTCGTGGAGGCTTATAAAGCCGGCACACTTAAGGAGGTATTTGGTTGTGGTACGGCAGCCACCATCAGCCATGTGCGAGAGCTAAAGTATAAGGATCTTGTAATGGAGTTTGACGTAGCGCAAATGACCATCTCGGCAGCTATGAAAAAAGAGTTGTTGGACTACAAGGAAAACAAGCTAGGGGATAAATATGGCTGGTTAGTAAAAGTATAGATTTTCAGCCTTTTATAAGCCAGAATGGCTCGTGGTTCAGCGAGCCTTTTTATTTAATTAGTTGCATATTGAAAAACGGCATTATTTTGTGGTAGAGAAAATTTGACAATAATTTTGTTGGTTCAAACCTAAATACTACCTTTGCCGTCCAAAAAATTATAAAGGATAAGGAATGCCTACAATTAACCAGTTAGTACGTAAAGGAAGACAAATCATCAAAGCTAAAAGTAAATCAAGAGCTTTGGATCAGTGCCCTCAGCGCCGTGGGGTTTGTACTCGTGTGTATACTACTACACCTAAAAAGCCCAACTCAGCGCTTCGTAAGGTGGCTAAAGTTCGTTTGACTAATAAAATTGAGGTGATTGCATACATCCCGGGTGAGGGACACAACCTGCAGGAACACTCAATCGTATTGATTCGTGGCGGTAGGGTAAAAGATTTACCTGGTGTGCGTTATCACATCGTACGTGGTAGCCTCGATACTGCCGGAGTAAAAGACCGTAAGAAGAGTCGTTCCAAATACGGTACTAAAAAAGGTAAATAATTATAAATCAGTAATAAAGAATTAATATTTAAAGATAATGCGTAAAGCACAAGCCAAAAAACATCCGTTAGCGCCAGATCCCAAATACAACGATAAACTGGTTACCCGTTTTGTTAACAACCTGATGTGGGAAGGAAAGAAAAGCGGCGCATTCACTATTTTCTACGATGCCCTGGACAGAGTGAGCAAGATCACTAACGAGGATGGGTACGAAGTGTGGAAAAAGGCATTGGCCAATGTGACTCCTACAGTGGAAGTACGCAGCCGTCGTATCGGTGGTGCCACTTTCCAGATTCCTTCTGAAGTGCGTCCCGATAGAAAAATTTCTTTAAGTATTAAATGGTTGATTCGTTACAGCCGCGAGCGCAACGGTCGCAGCATGGCAGAAAAACTGGCTAATGAAATTGTTGCTGCTAGCAAAGGTGAAGGTGCTGCTTTCAAAAAGAAAGAAGATACACACCGTATGGCTGAAGCTAACAAAGCCTTCGCTCACTTTAGAATATAATTTCCTACTACAAAGGATTATAAAAGTTATAGGCCCGTTCTTCGAACGGGCTTTTTTATTTCTTGTAGAAAGTTCCTTCATGCATTGCTTCTAAGTGAGAGTTCAGCAATAACGTTGTTATAAAAGAAAAAGCAGCTTATAGCTGCTTTAATAATTATGTGTAACGCTTGGTTTATCCAATGGTGTGAGGCAGAATAGCTCCCATTATTCCAATTCGCGTATCCAAATATTTCTGAAGCTCACAGGGTCGCCATGATCCTGCAAAACTAGCGGTTCCTTTTCTCCATGCGCTTTGTTGGTGGCTATTCCTATAAACTGAGTAGCACCCCATATTGCCATGTTATTTTGTACCAAAACTCCGTTGTGGAATACGGTGATGCGGGCCTGCGATTTCAAGCTACCATCTTTATTAAATCGCGGAGCGATAAAAATGATATCATAAGTTTGCCACTCACCAGGCTTACGGGATGCATTTACTAGAGGTGGTATTTGTTTATAAATGCTTGCTGCCTGTCCATTACTATAAGTACGGTTATTATAGCTGTCCAGAACCTGTAATTCATACAATCCCATTAAAAAAATGCCACTATTACCTCTTCCCTGCCCCTCGCCTTTTACAACAGCCGGAGTACGCCATTCAATATGTAATTGACAATCGCCGAAAGCTTTTTTGGTTTTAATAGCTCCGGTACCCTTAGCTACTGTAACCACTCCGTTTTCGACAGTCCACTTGGCAGGTTTGCCATCCATACTCTCCCACTCTGCAAGGTCTTTACCATTGAATAAAACAATAGCATCCGAGGGGGCATCTTTATCGGTAGCTCCGGGGGTTACTACTCTGGGTTCAGGCTCCCACACTTCTGTAAGCCGAGGATCTCCATTTTGTCCATACACAATCATGCCACAGGCAAGCAAAGGAAATAGTAGCGTTTTCTTCATACGTTTTCAATCTTTTATTATTACAATAATCATATTAACTTATTGGACACCACAATTAGTAAAAAATTGCGGTTATATAATAGAAAAATCATCATAAACCTTCAGAGGCTCGTCCGATACTTCTACAGCGTTTACCACAGCTTGAGGAGGACCTACTTGGCACCAATCCATCAAGGCCGATAACTGCTCTGTTGTACCTGTTGCGTATATTTCTACCGTCTGGCCATCTTCCAGATTTCGCACAGTGCCCTTCACACCCAGCTCCCTGGCCTTATTACGTGTGGACTGCCGATAGAACACACCTTGTACTTTTCCTCTGACAATAATCTTTTTCGTAACCATTAGCTAAAAGGAATTAGGGATACAATTTGCTCCAAATATTTTTGATCAGTTGTATCAAAATAATTTAAATGCTCGCTATCCACGTCTAGCACAGCAACAACATTGCCCTCACGAATCACAGGCACTACAATTTCCGATTTTGATGCACTGCTGCAAGCTATATGACCAGGGAACTGATCCACGTCGGGAACAATAGTCGTTTGGGCTTGTGCCCATGCAGTTCCGCATACACCTTTTCCTTTTTGAATACGGGTACAAGCTACAGGTCCCTGAAACGGGCCTAACACCAACTCATCATTTTTCACCAAATAGAAACCTACCCACCACCAGCCAAATTGCCCTTTCAATGCAGCAGCCACATTGGCCAAATTGGCCACCAAATCTTGCTCCCCTTCTATAAGTCCTGCAATCTGCGGAATTAAGGAAGCGTATTGTTCGGCCTTGGTTCCTTTATGAATTATCAAATCTTCAGCCATAAACATTCATTACAATATCGAAACTATAGAAATGCGGTGTGATACAAAAAATAAAAGCTCCAAAATATGGAGCTCCCTTATGTATTCAGTATGTTTTATCGTAAATCAATCACTTCTACTCCGGGATATTTGGATGCATCAAAAGTAAAATTAGCATCCGATGCTACCACATTGGTTTTAAAATCACTTACACTATAGATATATCTATTCCCAGATTTTTCAACAATAGTAGCACCTATAATGTTTTTGGTAGCCTTATCAATTGCCAGATAAATCAATGAAACAGGTTTGGATTTATCAATAGGCTGCAGCACCACTTTATTTACCGCTTTCCCGCCTACCTTATCGTCCTTTTGCATGGCATACATAAAATCCTTGCTATAAAAATCTGTATATAATTTCTGTGGAGTAATGGTATTATCGGATGCACTTGCACTATTAACCGTAACCTCTTTAGCCGCGGGATCGTAGTTCCAAATAGTTTCGCCATCACTGATAATTTTATTAGATCCCAGATCGATGATATACTTGTTACCTTTCATTTGTACGGTACCTGTTTTCTTGGATAGTACTTTGCCTGCCGAATTGTTAATCTGATAGGCAAAATTTACCATTACCGATTTATAACTTTTGAACTTAGCACTTACTTCATCCAATAATGCTTTAGCCTTAGGATCTCGCTGCTGCGCAAAACCGAGAACTACAAACAATAATCCCAATACCGTAAAAAACAACTTCTTCATTTTCAAGTTTTAAAATTTTAATGGAAAAATCTTTTTGTGTGTATTAGACGCCAATTTTGATGCCGAGGTGTGTATGATAAGAATTATTTAACATTTTGAATAAATAATTCATTATCAGACAAAAACTAACTCGAATAACCTAGAGCATCTAAGTGCTGCTGTAATTCAGCCTCTGTTTTAATGAGCACCTCACGAGCTTTACTGCCTTGGTTGGGACCTACAATGCCTGCGCTTTCTAGTTGGTCCATGAGGCGACCGGCACGGTTATATCCCAATTTCATCCGTCGTTGCAATAATGATGTGGATCCGATCTGATTAGCGACAATCAAACGTGCGGCTTCTTCAAATAACACATCTCTATCTCCCATATCAAAATCGCCGCTCTCGAGTTCTTTTTCATCTACATATTCCGGTAGCAGGAATGGCTGCGGATAACCTTCCTGAAAACCGATGAATTCTACCACCCTGTCTACTTCTGGGGTATCCACGAAAGCACACTGCAATCGGGCAATTTCACCGTTAAGGCTGATGAGCATATCGCCTTTTCCGATCAGCTGTTCGGCTCCTCCAGTATCTAATATGGTACGGCTATCTATTTTACTACTTACTTTAAAAGCTACACGGGCCGGGAAGTTTGCCTTAATGGTACCGGTAATGATGTTCACGGATGGTCTTTGAGTGGCAATAATTAGGTGAATACCTACCGCACGTGCGAGCTGCGCCAGACGTGCAATGGGCATTTCTACCTCCTTACCGGCAGTCATTATAAGATCGGCAAACTCATCAATTACCAATACAATAAACGGCAGGTATTGATGTCCTTTTTCAGGATTCAATTTGCGGGAAACAAACTTAGCGTTGTACTCTTTAATATTACGGCAACCAGCTTCTTTAAGCAAATCGTAGCGGTTGTCCATCTCAATACAAAGTGCATTGAGGGTGTTGATTACTTTCTTGGTGTCGGTAATAATCGCATCTTCCTCATTAGGAAGCTTGGCTAGAAAATGTCTTTCGATATGACTATAAATACTTAATTCTACCTTTTTGGGGTCCACCAGCACAAACTTTAACTGCGACGGGTGCTTTTTGTATAGAAGCGATACCAGTATTGTGTTAATACCTACCGATTTACCCTGACCTGTAGCCCCGGCCATCAGCAGGTGTGGCATCGTTGCAAGATCTACAATAAAGTTCTCGTTATCGATCTTTTTCCCTAATGCAATGGGCAGCGAGTAATTACACTTCTGGAACTTCTCCGACGCCAGCAGGGTTTTCATGCTCACGATAGTCTTACGAGCATTAGGTACTTCAATACCGATAGTTCCTCGACCCGGAATAGGCGCAATGATACGAATGCCCAGTGCGGAAAGACTTAGAGCAATATCATCTTCCAGATTCTTGATGCGGGAAATACGTACTCCTGCAGCAGGCACTATTTCGTATAAAGTAACGGTAGGCCCAATAGTGGCGCTTATGCGTTGTATCTCGATATCATAATTACGGAGCGTAGTGATGATCTGATTCTTATTATTCTCCAGCTCTACCGGATCCTGCTCAATTTTTTCACTACCATAAGATTCTAGCAAATCCAGTGTAGGGAACTTATAATTTCTAAGATCCAAGGTAGGTTCGTAAGGTTTATTCCCACTGTTGGGCAGCGTTGTAGATACTTTGGCTTCTTCAGCAGTTTCAGGAAGAGGAGCTGAGTTGATTTCTAATTTCAATTCCTCTTCGGGAGAAGAGGTTGGAGTTTTAGATACTTTCTTTTCCTTCTTTTCTTCAGCTTGCTCAGGCTCAAAATCGATTCTGGCTTCAGGCTTTAACACAGTAATGCGTTCAAAACCTTTTTCCTCCTCTTTAACGGGCAATGTATCTTTTTCAATAAGTCCCAATTGGGGCTTTTCTCTTTCAACTTCATCCTGTATTATTAACTTGGCCGTAGATGCTTCTTGTTCTGCTACCTCCTGAGTTTCTTTTATAAAATCATGCTCCGGCAGCTCAGTAGCAGGAGCCACATCTTCCTCCAATTCAGGTTCCAATGGAATAGGAGCTGGTGCGGACGTTAATTTTTTAGGGAAGCTGAAGGCCGGATTGAATTGCCAAACGAAATAAGCAATCACTATCAATAATAATATAGCTGATGTTCCTATAAAGCCTAGAGAGGACTGCAACCAGTCGCTAATAACATTACCTACACCTCCGCCCCAACTAAACTCCTCTTTGCGAAGAATAAATGCTAGAATAGTGGACACGGTAAGCATTCCTAGCGTAACATATTTCAGATTGCGCCAGATGGAAAATACCTTTCTTCGCCACATCAGATTTACTCCTACCACAAAGAAAAAGGTGCAAATCAATAAAGAAGCTACACCAAACAGCTTGTATACAAAAAGATGCGCAACTAGAGCACCTGATTTACCCAAAAGATTTTCAGCGGTAATATCGGGCTCCAGCAGAATACCAGCACCCTTAGATGCCAGAACAAAATCTTGCCTCCAAGTGTAGAAATAGGATACGAATGATATAACAAGGAAAATAGAAACCAACAGAAATGTCAAACCCACTATCTTCCAGGTGCGCTCGTCTTTAGCCAATTGTTTTAACTGAATCTTTGCTTCTTGCTCAGTTTTAAAATCGGCTACTGTATTCTTCGATCCGGCTTTTGTTTTTTTACTCTTCGATTTGCTCTTATTCGCCATAGAACAAAGATAATAAGGTTGTATGAACCATTATGGATTTGATGTATATATTGACAATCGCTATTTCCGGCTCAAAAACCTTATTGAGACATCCTAGTAAATGTTTTTTTACTTTTTAAAGAAAGATAATAAAAGACAAATCCAGCCGACGATGAAAAACAGGCCGCCAATGGGTGTAATGATTCCCAATCCGCCCAAGCCTACTTTACCGCCTGCCTTTAAAGCTGTAAGAGCGTATAGCGAACCGGAAAACAGAACAATACCGATTAAAAAACAAATACCTGCCCAGTTCATGGTCCTGAATGGGAAGCGTTCGATTAATATACCCACCATTAGCAATGCAAAGGCATGATACATCTGATACTGTACGCCTGTTTGAAAAGTGGATACCGATTCAGGCATTATTTCCTTCAACTTATGAGCACCAAATGCGCCCAGTATTACTCCCAAACCTGCTAAAGCACTTCCTAAGGCAAGATATAATTTACTCATTAAAAATTAGTTTTATAAAGTTATCAAGATCTAAATTATCATCATCTATCTTAATCTTGGCACGTTCGTAATATATGCGCCTGTCTGCACTTTTTTTGATAATATATGCTCTTAAGGCTTCATCATCCAAGCCTTTCAACAAAGGGCGCGTATGTTTTTCCTCTTTTAACCTACTTAGCAGGGTATCGATGGGTGTATTCAGCCATACAGTAATCCCCTTCTGGTTCATATAATCTATATTGTTGAAAAAGCAGGGGGCACCGCCTCCACAAGATAATACCATCGAATCATGACTTTCAGTTACCATGTAGAGAATTTCTTTTTCTCTGGTGCGAAAATATTCTTCCCCCTCCTCTTCAAAAATGCTATTTACGGATTTGCCCGCGTCATCCTCAATAAGTTCGTCCAGATCAAAAAAAGGAATACCCAACTTCTGACCCAACTGCCGGCCCCAATAGGTTTTGCCAGCACCCATAAATCCAATCAAATAAATACGCATCGTATATTTGTTAAGGTTCCTATAAGATGAACCGATTGTTATTTAAAAGCATTGAACCCCGTTATATCCTGACCGGTTATAAGCAAATGTATATCATGTGTACCCTCGTAAGTAATCACACTCTCGAGGTTCATCATATGTCGCATCACCGGATATTCGCCTGTAATGCCCATTCCTCCTAAAATCTGTCGAGCTTCTCTACAGATATTTGTCGCTACCTCACAGCTGTTTCTCTTAGCCATGCTCACCTGTTGAGGTGTCGCTTTGCCTTCGTTCATTAAAGTTCCTAAACGCCAGTTGAGCAATTGCGCCTTAGTAATTTCGGTAATCATTTCGGCAAGCTTTTTCTGCTGCAACTGAAAAGCCCCGATTGGTTTGCCAAATTGTTGTCTTTCTTTAGCATAGCGCAAGGCTGTATCATAACAATCCATAGCCGCTCCTATTACTCCCCATGCAATACCATAACGAGCTTTGGTAAGACAACTGAGCGGGCCTTTCAGCCCTTTTATACCGGGAAGAATATTTTCTTTAGGCACTTTCACATTATCAAAAACCAACTCACCAGTTGCTGAAGCCCGCAAGCTCCATTTATTATGAATGGTAGGCGTAGAAAAACCTTCCATGCCTCTTTCTACTATTAATCCGTGAACTTCGCCGCTCTCATCTTTAGCCCAAACTACTGCCACCTGCGCATAAGGTGCATTGCTGATCCACATTTTGCTGCCGTTTAGAATAACGTAATCTCCGGCATCTTTAAAATTCGTCAACATTCCTCCGGGATCACTACCATAGTTGGGTTCTGTTAGACCGAAACACCCCAGCCACTCGCCGCTAGCCAGCTTGGGGAGATATTTTTGTTTCTGCTCTTCACTACCATACGCATAAATAGGAAACATTACTAACGATCCCTGTACCGATGCTGTAGAACGTACACCGCTATCGCCCCGTTCCAATTCCTGCATCATCAAACCATAACTGATATAATCCAACCCTCCCCCCCCATACTCGATAGGAATAGTAGGACCGAAACAACCGATTTCGCCTAACTGCTTCACAATATGCTGCGGAAATTCTGCCCGCTGTGCATAGTCTTCAATAATAGGAGTAATTTCTTTTTTGACGTAAGCTCTTACAGCCGCACGCACCATCAATTGCTCTTCTGTAAGCAGTGCGTCAACATTAAAATAGTCGGGGCTTTCGAATAAATCCTTGTTTACGGACATAGCAGCAATATTTAAGCTCTACAAAGGTAGTGGTAAAACATATAGAAGCATTTGGGCATCATTTACCCATTGCATACTATTACAACACACTCATAAAGTCAAATGTCGGTCAAAAAAGCAATAAAAAAAGTGGCTCTCGCCACTTTACTACTTTTATACTATGCTAGATACTGATCTTTCGGCTGTCTTACTACATCTTTATAATCTGAGATCTGCTCAAAAAGCTTTTTATCGACCTTAAATAACTTGTTCTTAAGCCTAGCTTTTTGTTCAGGCTTCATTTTATACTTCCAGTATGCTATAGCAACCAGTCCCAATGCTATCCAACCGTATTTATAATTTTTATTCATAATAACGCTTTAGTGATATACCGCCAAAAGCGTGCCGCATTGGAATGTCGACAGGTAAAATGCGATGTATATCCGACTATTTGATCGCTTTTCCTACGATTTCGCCGATTTGATCAATAGCGATACGCTCCTGTTGCATAGAATCGCGATAGCGAATGGTAACGGTATTATCTTCCTTAGTCTGATGATCTATTGTTACACAGAAAGGCACACCTATAGCATCCATTCTTCTATAACGCTTACCGATAGCATCTTTTTCTTCGTAGAAACATTTGAACTCTCCACGATATTTTGCCATGATATCCCTTGCAATTTCGGGCAATCCGTCTTTCTTAAGCAGCGGGAAGACTGCAAGTTTAATGGGAGCCAATTTCGCCGGAAAACGCAATACTACGCGACTATCCTGTTTGCCATCAGTACTCAAATCTTCCTCATCATAAGCTGCACAAATAACGGAAAGGAACATCCGGTCAAGACCAATAGAAGTTTCGATTACATAAGGAACATAGTTGCCATATGGCTTTCCGGTTTCCGGATTGATTTCGTTATCGAAATACTGCAATTTCTTTTTACTGTACTTCTCGTGTTGTGTTAAGTCGTAATTAGTACGAGAGTGAATACCCTCCAGCTCTTTAAAGCCCATAGGGAAGTTATACTCGATATCGCAGGCAGCATCAGCATAAAATGCCAGTTTGGTATGATCGTGGAAACGATAATCCGAAGCCGGATTACCAAAGCTTAAGTGCCATTTCAATCTTTCTTCTTTCCAATATTCGTACCACTCTTGCTGTGTGCCGGGTCTTACAAAAAACTGCATTTCCATCTGCTCAAACTCTCGCATGCGGAAGATGAACTGACGTGCCACAATTTCATTTCTGAAAGCTTTACCCACCTGTGCAATTCCAAAAGGGATTTTCATGCGCCCTGTTTTCTGCACATTCAGAAAATTCACAAAAATTCCCTGAGCTGTTTCGGGCCTTAGATATACTTTATTTTCGTCAGCATTTTCGGAAACAGTCGAACCAAATTCGGTAGAAAACATCAGATTGAACTGACGTACATCCGTCCAGTTAGCCGTTCCACTTATAGGACATTTGATATTATAGTCGTCAATCAATTTTTTCAATCCTACCAGATCGCCTGCAGCATCCAGCTTTTCCATTTCGCTAATCAGTGCATCGGCTTCAGCTGCTTTGCCTTGCGCTCTCATTGCATCCGCATGAGTTTCGATTAGATGATCCACACGATAGCGCTTTTTACTATCCTTGTTATCGATCATGGGATCGTTAAATCCGTCCACGTGTCCACTAGCCTTCCATGTGGTAGGATGCATAAAGATAGCGGCATCAATACCCACAATATTATCGTGCATTTGGGTCATGCTTTTCCACCATTGGTCTCTGATATTCTTTTTCAACTCAGCACCCCATTGCCCGTAATCATATACAGCTTGCAATCCATCGTATATTTCGCTACTGGGAAATATAAATCCGTATTCCTTACAATGCGATATAATCGCCTGAAATCTGTTACTATCTGTTGCCATAAGGTTGCAAAAATAAGCTCTATAAGGTCTTCTTTAAAATTTGCTGTTAAAAATCTGAAAGATACCAAAAACAAAGCGTGCAGGAGCCATTTCTCTTAAACGCTTGCTATATGAAAATACCCGCAGCTTATCTGCAGGTACGTATGATTATTGGATTCATTCGGTTTACTTCAGCTGGAATGTTTCCAGGAACTTAGTATTAAAGTTTCCATTGATAAAATCATCATTCTGCATAAGCTGAAGGTGGAAAGGAATCGTAGTTTTAATTCCTTCGATCACATACTCACTCAGTGCCCGATACATGGTATCGATGGCTTCCTTTCTGGTACGTGCCACTGCAATCAGCTTGCCGATCATGGAATCGTAGTAAGGCGGTATGGTATAGCCGGCATATACATGGCTATCCACCCTTACTCCGTGTCCACCGGGTACATGCAAGTTGGTAATTTTACCGGGCGAAGGTCGGAAATCATTATAAGGGTCTTCGGCGTTGATGCGACACTCAATGGCATGCATTTCGGGCACATAATCGCGGCCGGAGATTTTTTCACCCGCGGCAATTTTAATTTGCTCTTTAATCAGATCGAAATTGATTACTTCCTCAGTAACGCAATGCTCTACCTGAATGCGGGTATTCATTTCCATGAAATAGAAATTGTGGTGCTTGTCTACAAGGAACTCTATAGTTCCCACGCTTTCGTAACCTATGGCTGCAGCAGCTTTCTTAGCAGCTTCGCCCATAGCGGTCCGCAATTCATCGGTAATGAAGGGAGAAGGCGATTCTTCTACCAGCTTCTGGTGACGACGCTGAATAGAGCAATCGCGCTCACTCATGTGGCAGAAGTTGCCATATTGGTCGCCTGCCACTTGAATTTCGATGTGGCGGGGCTCTTCGATGTATTTCTCCATATAGAGGCCATCGTTCTTAAACGATGCGGCCGCCTCCATCTTAGCGGTATCGTAGGCTTTTTCTAGCTCACTTTCGTCCCACACAATACGCATACCTTTTCCGCCGCCACCAGCTGTGGCTTTGAGTATAACGGGATAACCGATTTCTTTTGCAAGTCCTTTGGCCTCATCCAAACTACTCAGCAGCTTTTCCCCTCCGGGAATAACGGGTACACCAGCCTTAATCATGGTTTCTTTGGCGGTGATTTTATCGCCCATTTTGTTAATCATTTCTGCTGTAGGGCCGATAAATTTGATTTTGCTGTCGTTGCAGATCTGAGCAAATTTTGCATTTTCAGCCAGAAACCCATAGCCCGGATGCACTGCATCGGCATTGGTAATTTCGATGGCGGCCATGATATTGGGAATATTGAGGTAAGACTCGGCACTTGCGGGACGACCAATACATACTGCTTCGTCTGCAAACTTTACGTGTAGGCTTTCGCTATCGGCGGTAGAATACACCGCTACGGTTTTAATGCCCATCTCCCTACAGGTCCTGATAATTCGTAGCGCGATTTCTCCCCTGTTAGCGATTAATATCTTTTTAAACATGATGATTCTTAAGTAATGAGATAAGCTTATAATGTAATTATGCTGTTTCCACTTCGAATAACGGCTGATCGAATTCAACCGGCGAAGCATCCTCTACCAGAATCTTCACGATTCTACCGCTGATTTCACTTTCGATTTCATTAAAAAGCTTCATCGCTTCAATCACGCACAGCACTTTTCCTGGAGTGATGATATCACCCTCCTCCACATAATTCGCCTTATCAGGAGCAGGTTTGCGATAGAAGGTTCCAATCATCGGGCTTCTAATAATAGTGCGATTGCTAGGCGGCGCAGCGGTTTTGGGTTTTTCTTCAGCAGGAGCACTGGTGGGTTGTGAGGCTGCTGGTGCTGCCGGAGCAACTGCCTGTGGGGCTACCGGCATGGGCAGAGGGTATGGAGAAGGAGCAGATACCACTTGGGTTACTTGTTCCTCTTTTTGTTTTATCGATATTTTGAAATCCTTCTGCTCGAGAGAGAACTCACCAATGTTAGATTTATTAATCAACTTGATCAGCTCCTGAATTTGCCTGAAGTCCATATTTTTTAATTTGACGGGTTTTGGGTTAAAAACAAATAAAATTCAATACCACTAAATACATGAACTAAGGTAAGTAAATCACACACATAATGGATAGGATTTTACAGGTATTTTATTATCCTATTGATCTACTCCCCATAAAAAATGGCTCATTGCGAGACCGAGCCACTTTTAATAATATATTCCTAATTATTCCTTAACACGCTCCACGTACTCACCGGTTTTGGTATTCACACGTATCAGTTCACCTTCATCGATAAACAAAGGAACGTTGATAGTGGCTCCGGTTTCAATAGTGGCGGGTTTTAAAGTACGCGTAGCAGTATCACCTTTAAGCCCCGGCTCGGTATAAGTAACCTTTACCACAATTTTATCAGGCAACTCCACACTTACAGGTTGATCGGTCTCTGTATTGATAGCAATAGCCACTTCTTGGCCCTCTTTCAGGAACTGAGGCGCATCAATCAGATTTTCAGATAAGCTGATTTGTTCGAAGGACTCATTATCCATGAAATTGTAGCCTGTTTCGTCCTTATACAGGAACTGAAAACTTCTTTTTTCTACTCTTACAGGATAAATAGTATCGCCGGAATTCCATGTTTTTTCGATAGTTCTGTTATTATCCACCCCCTTCAGTTTTGCCCACACTTTTGCTGCTGCACGAGCAGTTTTGTTTTCGCCAAATTCCACTACTGAATAGAGGCTGCCATCGAGTTTAAGGATCATTCCGCGGCTGATATCTGCTGTATTTGCCATTATAAAAATTTTTTAGGGCGCAAATATAGCACTTTTAAATGCTTTATTACCCTTCCAATAGATAATCTTAGAACTAAAAAGGCATTTTCTGACGAATACATATTATAATAATAACTATATTTATATTTTTACAGAAATTATGTGATTTTTTGACATAATTTTCTATATTCGTGTTATAGAATTATATTTTTTATCAAAAAATCAATATGAAATCTGAATTTTTATCACATAGTAATAATATTAATATATTAACAATACTCCGGTATCCTATGAAAAATTCAGATAACATTTATTTTTTAACATTAAACCTGTATTAAATGAAGGGAAAAGTACTTCTTACAACCAAAGCTCTTTTGATCTCCTCGGTTATTTTTGCCCAAACCTCAGAAACAGATGAGTCAAAAGGTGAACTGCAAGTTAATGGATCGGTAGATGTCTATTACCGTTACAATTTTGCAAATGCCAAGAACGCCGGAGAAATCAACAACTTTACCAGCTTTACTAATTCCCACAATTCTATCGAGTTAGGCATGGCATCCTTAACAGCCAGCTATACCAAAGGAAAAGCCGGTTTAGTCATTGACCTTGGCTTTGGTACCCGTGCACGAGAATTTTCTTATGCCGAGGAACCAGATGGTGCTGGTAATGGCTCCGCAGTATTGCAAAGTATTAAACAAGCTTATGTAACCTTCAATCCCACCGACAATATTCGAATTTCGGCCGGTAAATGGGGTACTCACCTAGGATATGAAGTTTTGGATCCTCAATATAATAGAAATTATAGCATGAGCTATATGTTCTCTTACGGACCATTCTCTCATACCGGTATCAAAGCCGACTTTACACTGGGTAGCGGCTTCGGTATTATGGCCGGTGTTACCAACCCCACCGATTATCTATCCGCTTCATTTGCTAAAAAGAATATCATAGCCCAGGTAAGTAAAACCGGCGAAGCCGTGAATGCTTATTTGAACTATGTAGGGGGTAAAGATCTTGATGGTAACAACCATAATCAGATAGGCCTTACTGCAACAGCTACTATTAGTGACAAATTCTCACTGGGTTACGATGGCACCCTCAAAATAGTGGATCAATTTGAAGATATATCTAAAAAATGGTGGGGCTCGGCATTATATGTAAATGTAGACCCAACCGAAAAATTTGGCCTTACCCTGAGAGGTGAATACTTCGATGATAAGGACAAAGGCGGATTAATATTTGGTACCTCTATTATACAAACTACGCTATCGTTCAACATCAAACCTGTGAACGGTTTGATGATTATACCCGAGTTCCGACTGGACAGTGCTAAGGATCCTATTTTCACTAAAAATGATGGAGCCGGCACTAAAAGCACCGGAACGTTCCTTTTAGGAGCTATTTATTCGTTTTAACTCTTCTGCTTATGTTCCTCTGAAAAAAAGCTCTGCTTATGCAGAGCTTTTTTCTTTTTTCATAAATTATTTTTCAAATGAGAATTACCATTCAATAGCACAATTAATCCACTCCCCGTCAAAAGATGCATTGTATTTTTTATAGAAATTAATGGCGGGCTCATTCCAATCTAGCACCTGCCAACAGAGTCTTTTAAATCGCTTTTCGCGAGCTTCTTCGATAAGACGGTCAAAAAGCATCTTTCCGATGCCTTTGCCCCGCATATCCTGAGTTACAAGCAAATCCTCCAGATACATGCACTGCCCCTTCCAAGTAGAATACCGAATGTAATACAGTGCAAAAGCTACGATTTGCTCCTTTCCTTCGCCATCAGTTGTGGTAGCTACAAATGCCCACCATACAGGTTTTTCTCCAAAACCGCTTTCTCTGAAATGCTCCAGCGATACGGTTACTTCCTGCGGCGCCCGCTCGTATACCGCTAACTCATGTATCAGTTCCAGAATACGTTCGCAATCGGAAGCTTGCGCCCTCCGTATTTGAATATTTGAACTCAAGTAGATATTGGTTTTGAGGTTAAACAATTGCGTTAATATGCCCACTCTACCAACGTAGCACCCCAAGTAAAACCACCACCAAAAGCAGCCAACACCAGCTTATCGCCTTTTTTCAGCTGTTTTTCCCATTCCCACAAACACAGTGGTATGGTAGCTGCTGTTGTATTGCCATACTTTTGAATATTTATCATTACTTTTTCACGGGGAAGTCCGATGCGTTCGGCAGTAGCATCAATGATACGCAGATTGGCCTGGTGTGGTACCAACCAAGCAATATCATTTCCTGTAAGGCCATTGCGCTCCAGCAAATCCGCACTCACATCTGCCATACCTTTTACAGCAAACTTGAATACGGTTTTTCCCTCTTGATACACGTAATGTTCACGGTTGGTAACTGTTTCAATGGAAGCCGGATAGGCAGATCCTCCCGCTTTCAAGCGAAGATAATTGCATCCACTGCCGTCGCTCTTCAAAATACTATCCTTTACTCCTAAGCCTTCTTCATTGGGTTCTAACAATACCGCACCCGCCCCGTCACCAAAGATAATGCAGGTAGTACGGTCGGTATAATCCACTATGGAGCTCATTTTATCCGCACCCACTACAACTACTTTTTTGTAGCGGCCACTCTCGATAAAGCTGGCTCCCTGAACCAAAGCGAACAGAAAACCCGAGCATGCAGCTGATATATCATACCCAAAAGCATTGACAGCACCTACTTTATCCGCTACCAAATTGGCCGTTGCTGGAAAAACCATGTCGGGAGTTACGGTAGCTACTATAATGCACTCAATCTCTTCGGGGCCGATACCTCGTTTTTTTAGCAGATCCAACACTGCGGGAACTACCATTTCGCTGGTGCCCTTTCCTTCGCCTTTTAAAATTCTACGTTCCTCAATACCAGTGCGGGTGCGTATCCACTCGTCACTGGTTTCCACCATTTTCTCTAAATCAAAGTTCGTAAGCTTGTCTTCAGGAACATATCCACTCACTGCAGTTATTGCAGCCGTAATTTTTGTTGCCATCTATTTAGTTTAAAAATTAGCCCCAGATATTTAACAAAAACTGTTAGTCACTGTTTAAGGATGCCAAAGGTAGTGGAATTTTAAATTCTTAAAATTCAATTTTCAATTTTACATTCGTATTTATGATAGCTTATCTGAAAGGTTCATTTATCGACATCACCCCTTCTTCCGTAATAGTTGATGTTCAGGGTATTGGGTATGAAGTACATATCAGCCTCCACACTTATTCGCAAATACAAGGACAGTCAAGCGGACTCCTGTATACCCACTTGCTAATCAAGGAAGACGCTCATCTTTTGTACGGATTTGCCGATATAGAGGAGAAAAATATCTTCAAGCTGCTGCTGAGTGTGTCCGGCATTGGTGCCAATACGGCACGTTTGATTCTATCTTACATGAAGCCTTTCGAAATTACTCAGGCCATAGCTAACGGAGATAGCCGAGCCTTGGAACGCATTAAAGGCATTGGTAAGAAAACAGCCGAAAGAACCGTTTTGGAGCTAAAAGATAAAATAGGGAAACAACCTACTGAGAATATCATTCCTGCCGAAACTACTAGTGCTTCCACTACCCGCAACATGAGACAGGATGCGTTAGATGCATTACAAGCACTAGGTATCAATCGTCAAGCTGCAGAGCAACATATTATCCGCATCTGCCAAGCAGAACCCGACATTCAACTTGAGGAGCTAATTAAGAAAGTATTGAAAGGGCTATAACCCAAGGGTATTTTATTTCTTACGCTTGAAATCACCTCTTTTCCAGGCATTAATGAACTCAGCCCAAGCAGCAGGGCTGAAAATGTTCATAGGAGGCACCTGCCCTTGATAGCGTGCTCGCTGAAATACATTATCCAGCTGTCTGTTTGTAACCTCCCGACCATCATAGGGCAATTTGGCCAAATAAGCGCTTCGGGCTTCAGGTGTATTGGCCTTACGCAAAATTTCGATTTCATCCTCCGACACCTTCACATTTAAAAAGTCGCGGGCGAACTGTTCTGGTGTAGGACGGGGTTTGATAATTGCTACGGGAAGATAGGCCGTATCCCGCACCAATGTTTTTATAATACTATACTGATTACCTCTTAAGGTATCAGGTACTTTTACCGAACCACCAATATAGCTAACGTGAGAAAAGTCGATAATATCCCCTTTTAGAACGGCAATGGAAAATACACCGTCGTTATTAGTAATGGTACCGCGCTTAGTGCCTCTTACTGTAATACTTACCGCAGGAATAGCCTCCAGACTGTCAGCGGTCATTACCACCCCATACAACTGAACTACCGAGTCCCTGGCTTTTTCAAACTGCGCATGAACCGTAATACCGAAAAATAAAAAACCAATTAAAAAGAGAAATATCTTATTCACCGTGCCAAAATTAAGTTTTCAGGCTTTAAATATTGCAACAATTTATTCCTACAGATGTTAAGATTACGATTTATATTTGAATTTAACATAAGCTTTAAAGAATGACGAGGGAAAATGTACTGAATGCATTGAAAAACGTGCTTTTAGCCGAAAATGGTCAAGATATTGTTACTGCAGGTTGTGTACAAGATTTGGCCATAGAAAAGTATTATATATCTTTTAACCTGATTTTACCTACCGATGACGCCGATATACGATTAAAGGTCAAAAGCGAAGCCATTAAGGCTATAAAGGACCATGTGAGCAAAGACGCTGTCATCAAAATCGGATTTACGCCCAAGCCTACTCCCCAAAGCACTTACGAACAAAATACCAGTCCGCTACCCGGGGTTAAAAAAATTATTGCGGTAGTAAGTGGTAAAGGAGGTGTGGGGAAAAGCACGGTAGCCGCTAATTTGGCGCTTGCATTGGCTGAAGATGGCTCGAAAGTGGGCCTGATGGATGCCGATATTTATGGTCCTAGTGTCCCCATCATGTTTGGCGTAAGAGGCGAACGTCCCATGATGCGCGACATAAATGGCAAAGGCATGATTGTACCCCTAGAAAGATTTGGCATCAAACTGCTCAGTATAGGATTACTGGTAGATGACAACAAGGCTGTGGTATGGCGCGGGCCAATGGCTAGCAGTGCTATCAGACAGTTTATTACCGATGTAGATTGGGGCGACCTAGATTATCTGGTTATTGATATGCCACCCGGAACCGGCGATATTCATCTCACTTTACTACAAACCATTAGCGTATCCGGTGTAGTTATCGTTTCGACACCCCAGGATGTAGCTCTGGCCGATGCGAAAAAAGGAATTGCCATGTTTGGACAAGCCCAGTTAAATGCACCGATACTGGGTATTGTAGAAAACATGAGCTATTTCATTCCGCCGAATGCAGCTCCTGACCAGAAATACTACATTTTTGGTAAGCACGGTGCCCGCAATTTGGCCGAAGAATATGAAATACCCTTCTTAGGAGAAATCCCGTTAATAGAAAATATTCGTGAAGGCGGAGATATTGGTGTTCCCGCCATGGTAAGCGATGACGAAGCGAGTAAAAAGGCCTTTATAGAGTTGGCCACATCAGTCAAGAATAGGCTATTATAATTTCCCCATAATAAAAAAGAACCTCATCTTTAACGGATGAGGTTCTTTTTTATTTCTCACAACTGAGTGCGCTAAAGGCCTAGCACTTCCTTCATGGTGTAAATACCTTTCTTACCATTTAAAAACTCTGCTGCTACCACCGCTCCCAAAGCAAAGCCTTTACGATTGTGTGCCTCGTGTGTTATAACGATATCATCGATTTCTGAAGTGTATTTAATAGTATGCGTTCCTGGTGCCGGGTCAATGCGTTTACTTACAATTTGCAATTTACCCTGCTGAGGCTCCTCACTATTCACCCAGCCGTCCAATTCTTTGTACGTTTCCAAAACTCCCTCTGCCAGAGTAATTGCCGTACCACTGGGGGCATCTTTTTTTTGTGTATGATGAATTTCTTCCATGGTCACGGTGTATTGTTTATGTGGATGCATCAGCTGCGCTAGTTTTTTATTCAGCTCAAAAAACAGATTCACTCCCACACTGAAATTACTTGCATAAATAAAAGCAGCATTTTTTTCCTTGCAAAGCGCTTGCACCTCTTGTAGTTTATCTAACCAGCCGGTAGAGCCACTCACCACCGTAGCCCCAAAAGTGAACAACTTTACCAAATTATCATAAGCGGCATGAGGTCCGGTAAATTCTATAGACACGTCTGCCTTATCAATATTCTCCTTATTGAAATCGGACAAATTGTTTTCATCAATTTTCAGGACGATTTCATGTCCTCTCTCTAAGGCCACTTCCTCTATGGCCTTGCCCATTTTTCCGTATCCAATCAGTGCTATTTTCATTGTACTTCCAAATTGTATTTTTATTTAAAATGTAAAACCAGGCTGATGCCGCTCGTTCGTGCCATCTCACTGTACCCCGGCTGCACACGAAAAGTAATATCAGGAGAAATATCAAATTGCTGCAAATGCGCATCTACGGTAGCATCCACCACATTCAATGCCCAAGCCAGCAGAAAATATAAGAAAGAGTAATCCAGTTTTTTTCTAGTATCATCTCTGTAAAACCTCAGCGTCTCCAATCCACCTGCCTGATTTCTTTCATACCATTTCCGAATATTTTCGTTCATGGAAAGATAAGCAGTAGAGTCTTTAGAGCCGTTGGGCGAGGTAAGTTCAGTTATAATGCGCACTGCATCCCTATACTCCCTATACCATTTACGGTTGTATAAAAAATAGCCCCCTGTACCTCCCAATGCACCATATACAATAGGCACTTTCCAAATTTTCTTGTTGTATACTTGTCCCCATCCCGGTAAGATAGCCGAGCGGAGGGCGGCATCGCGGGGTCTTTTCATTTTAGGGCCTTTGGGCTGCAAACTATCAGCTACTATATTGGCAAGATTACTTTCTTCTGATATAGTGATACTATCTTTGGGATTCTCAACAGCAGTTGTATCTGTCTGAGCATTGCTAACGCAACAGCTACCTAACAGCAAAACAAACAGAAAGAATCTTCTAAAAAGTTGCATATAGCAAATAAAGTACAGATTAATCTATCGTGACGTTAAAATTGTTCAGTAGCTTATTGAGTTCTTCTACTGAATAATAATCAAACGTTATCTGACCATAACCTTTGGAATTATGCTTCAGCTTAACACGTGTTTCGAATCTTTCGGCCAGCTTATCCTCAATACGCTGGAAAGGAGAAGACAGACTGCTTTTGGACGGCTTCTTTTTACTACCCGACTCCTTATATAGATTGCGCACCAGCGCCTCGGTTTGTCTTACTGACAAACCTTTTTCTTTGATCTCCTTAAATATATATAACTGACGGTCGACAGTATCTACATTAATCAACGCCCGTGCATGTCCCATGCTGATTTCGTTATTCCTTACCGCGAGCTGTATATCCGGTGGCAGTTTTAATAGCCTGATAAAATTGGCTACCGTACTTCTGTCTTTCCCCATACGCTCGGCCACTTGATCCTGCGTGTAGGATAACTCATCCATCATGCGCTTATAACTGAGGGCTATTTCCATAGCGTTGAGGTCTTCGCGCTGCAGGTTTTCCAACAAAGCCAGCTCCAACAGTTGGGCATCATCAGCCTGACGTATATAGGCAGGGACTTCTTTAAGACCTGCTAGTTTCGATGCACGCAAACGACGCTCCCCCGCAATCAATCTGTATTTGCCACTCGGCAATTTGGAAACCGTCAGCGGCTGAATCACATCATGTATTTTAATAGATTCTGCCAGCTCCTGCAACGCCTTCTCATCAAAATCGGTACGCGGTTGCTTAGGATTGGTTTCGATATCGTTAACCGGAATTTTTGATATGCTGGTTGCTGCCTCTACAACTGTTTTCTTCAATTCGCCAGCACCACTCTTCAATTCTGCGTCAATACTCCCCAGCAAAGACCGGATACCCTTTCCTAATGCATCTTTATTTGATTTCTGTGTAGCCATCAGTTATTACGTAATTTATTTTAAAGTCCCTGAAGATTATTCTAAGATTTTCTCCTCATTGGGAATTTTTGTCATATTATTTTTCTGCAAAATTTCTTTGGCAAGATTCAGATAGTTCAAAGCCCCCTTACTATTCGCATCGTACAACACAACGGGCTTTCCAAAGCTGGGCGCCTCACTCAGTTTCGAATTTCGATGGATGATGGTATTAAATACCAAATCGTCAAAATGACGGCGCACCTCATTTACCACCTGATTACAAAGACGCAGCCGCGCATCGTACATCGTCATCAAGATACCTTCTATTTTAAGTTCGGTATTCAGTCGGCTTTGTACAATTTTGATAGTATTAAGCAATTTCCCCAGTCCTTCCAAGGCAAAAAACTCACACTGCACCGGCACCACAACCGAATCGGCTGCAGTAAGCGCATTTACCGTAATCAATCCCAGTGATGGAGAGCAATCTATAATAATAAAGTCATACTCCTTGCGCACCTCGCTTAAGAGCTCCTTCATCACCATTTCACGATTAGGATAATTAATCATTTCAATCTCCGCCCCTACCAAATCGATGTGAGAAGGAATGATATCAAGATTAGGAATATCACTTTTCAGAATAACACTGCTCGCAGGTGTTTGATTGGCCATGCAATCGTATAAGCTCTGCGTGATATTTTGCAGGTCGAACCCTACTCCCGAAGTACTGTTGGCCTGAGGGTCAGCATCTACCAACAAAGTCTTATATTCCAGCACAGCAAAACTTGCGGCGAGGTTGATAGCGGTTGTGGTTTTACCTACACCGCCTTTTTGATTTGCAACTCCTATAATTTTTGCCATAAAAGTTTGTGATTACAAGGAAAATCCATCACGGTTAAACGCAAATGTAAAGTTTTTGATGCATGAATGGATATAGATATCAGATTTAGTAGGTTTAACAACTTAATTGCTATTTTACTCCTTAGCTTTGGAACTCGAAAATTCTTAAACTGATATGCGCAATAGCCCTTATTGGTGGATTTTGATTGTCCTTATGCTGTCGCTGGACCTGTATGTATTCTGGGCCACTCGAACTTTTTTTAACATCACCTCTCCCCGAGGGCGAAACATTTTCGCGCTCATATATTGGTGTGTATCCGCCATTGCAGTAAGTATCATTCTCCTATTGCCGCATATTCAGGCAAATGAGCACAATAAGCTACTCCGTAACACCCTTTTTATGTTGGTTTTTGCCCTTTTCCTCGGCAAACTTGTTACGGCTTTATTCTTTTTTGTAGACGATCTGAGGCGCTCTCTGCAATGGATAGCCGGGAAGTTATTTTCCGTCAAAAATGAAATCAGTGAGCTCGCCGGCAGCAGCGGTGATCGTATCTCTCGTTCGGCTTTTCTAAGCTGGCTGGGACTGATTGCAGGAGGAGGGCTTTTTACCTCCTTTATTTACGGACTTTCTAATAAATACAACTATCAGATAAAAAGAATCCAACTCCATTTTGACAACCTACCCCAACCTTTTAAGGGGTTGAAAATTGTACAAATTTCGGACATTCACTGTGGAAGTTTTACCAACTACAAAGCAGTCAATCGCGGCGTGGATTTAATTCTAAATGAAAAACCCGATATCATTCTGTTTACGGGAGACCTGGTAAACAATCGCAGCGATGAAGTAGGCGCATATAAAAACATCTTCAGTCGACTGTCGGCCCCTCTGGGTGTTTTTTCCATATTAGGCAATCATGATTACGGCGACTATGAAAGATGGGAAAGTGCCACCGCAAAAGCTCAGAACCTCGAAAATCTGAAAAAAATTCAAGCAGAAATGGGCTGGCGCTTATTATTAGATGAGCATGTTCCCATTCAGAAAGACGGAGCCACCATAGGCCTCATAGGCGTACAGAATATCAGCGGGAAAAGCAATTTTCATTCTTATGGCAGTCTAGCACAAGCCATAAAGGGAGCAGAACAGTACCCTTTCAAAATTCTCATGAGCCACGACCCCTCCCACTGGGACAAGGAAGTGAATACCATATACACTGATATCGACCTCACACTCAGTGGTCACACACATGGTATGCAATTCGGAGTGGAAGTTCCCGGCTTTCGATGGAGTCCGGTACAATATGTGTATAAGCAATGGGCGGGACTATACGAGCACCGACATCAGAAACTCTATGTAAACCGGGGGTACGGCTTTATCGGTTATCCGGGACGAGTAGGTATTCTCCCTGAAATTACTGTCATAGAGCTTGTATAATGAAATGAAAAACAATGTATTTTTGCCCGCTTTTTATTAAAAAAATAGTGTCTGTTTCAGAAACTAATTGTGATGAACCTTTAAACTTGTTATTAATACCTTTAAACGTTAAACAAAATGAATCGCAAATTTTTATTCACATCTCTAGCTCTCTTAGCCCTTGCTGTATGTTCTAATCTTAACGCACAATTTCATGTGGGTGTAAAAGCCGGTGTGAATGCCGGTAAAATCACCGGTAAAAGTTTCAAAGAAGAATTTAAATATAGCTATCTGGTGGGAGCTTTTGCTGAAATAGGTATCGCGGATCGCTTCAGCATTAATCCCGAAGTGTTACTCTCTCAGACAACCTCCACTACCGATTCCTCTTTTACACATACGCTTCCCGGCTTTAAAAACCACCAGCTGAAAGCGAAACTTACCTATCTATCAATTCCCATTTTACTGAATATGAAATTGGTAGGACCGTTACACATCGAAGCCGGCCCTCAGTTCGGCATAAAAATCAACAAAGAAAAAAATCTGCTTGAAAATGGCGAGGATGCATTCAAAAAAGGAGACTTCTCCCTCGTAGGAGGTGCTAATGTACACTTAAACAAACTGAGAGTGGGCGCGCGCTATGTAATCGGTCTGCACGATGTAAGTGATGCCACAAATCAAGACAAATGGAAACATCAGGCACTACAGCTAAGCTTAGGGCTTGCTTTTTAATAAGTTAGATATATTTGGCTCCCATCTTTTGTGCTGAGCACCTGTAATAATGCCACCTAAAAATTTTTATACGACAAGTTTTCGTGAAATTCTTAGGTGGCATTAATATTGCCAATTATTAAGCTATCCATTTCTTGTACATCCAACGGATGTATTTGATACAAGAAATGACATTTTGTCTCTTAAAACTATATAATGCAATTTGATAAAGTGTTTTTGAAACCCGAAGATGACATGGACTTCATGCCAATATTACCGCTTAACGAAAACGATACTAATGAGAACCTGGATGATATTCCTGATGAGATTGGTTTGTTGCCTTTAAGAAATACGGTTTTATTTCCGGGGGTAGTATTGCCTATCACAGTAGGTCGCGATAAAAGCATTCTAGCTGTAAATGAGTCCTACAAAGGAGATAAGTATATTGGTGTTGTAGCACAGAAAGATTTCAATATCGAAGATCCCGCTACCGAAGATTTAGTGCGCACCGGTACTGTGGCTAAAATTATTAAGCTCATCAAAATGCCCGACGGAGGCACTACGGTAATTATTCAGGGCCGCAATAAGTTCACTATCGATGAGTTTACTGCTACCGAGCCTTACTTCAAGGCCAAAATAACCAAGATTGTAGAAAATCCGGTTCCTGATGATCCTGACTTTGAAGCTTATATTTCCAATATAAAGGATATTGCGGGAAATATTATTCAGCAGTCCCCTAATATTCCCTCCGAGGCAACGCTTATTCTTAAAAATATCGAGAGCCCGGTATTTCTGATTCATTTTGTCAGCAGTAATCTGAATACTTCTTTACAGGAAAAACAACGGTTGCTGGAGCTATCGGATATCAAGCAAAGAGCAGTGGAGCTGATGCAGATTTTGCAAAAAGAACTGCAATTTGTTGAACTGAAAAATAAAGTCACCAATAAAACACGCACCGAGCTGGACAAACAGCAGCGAGAGTATTTCCTGCAACAACAGCTGAAAAGTATTAAAGAAGAACTGGGCGGCGACCCCAATTCTCAGGAAATAAAAGAAATGCAGAAAAAGGCCGAATCCAAAAAATGGCCTGAAGCTGCAAAAGAAGCCTTCCAAAAAGGTATCGAAAAGCTGGAACGCATGCATCCGGGTACCCCCGACTATTCGGTGGTGTACAATCATATCGACCTGATGCTCGACCTTCCGTGGGAAGAATATACCGAAGACCATTACGATTTGGAAAATGCCCGAAAGATTCTCGATAAGGATCACTACGGCATGACCAAAATCAAAGAAAGAATTTTGGAATATCTGGCAGTGCTGAAGCTAAAAGGCGATATGAAAAGCCCTATTCTCTGCTTTTTAGGGCCTCCCGGTATTGGTAAAACATCCTTAGGGAAAAGTATTGCTAATGCTTTAGGACGCAAATATGTACGCCTGAGCTTGGGTGGGCTGCATGATGAAAGTGAAATTCGGGGGCACAGAAAAACCTATATAGGAGCCATGCCTGGCCGTATCTTGCAATCCTTAAGAAAAGCCAAAAGCAGTAACCCGGTTATTGTGCTAGATGAAATTGATAAAGTGGGTAATGATTTTCGTGGCGACCCCAGTAGTGCTCTTCTGGAAGTATTGGACCCTGAGCAAAACAATGCATTCTACGATAATTACCTGGAACTGGAATACGACCTCAGCAAGGTAATGTTCATTGCTACCGCCAATAATCTGCAGAACATACAGCCGGCCCTGCGCGACAGACTGGAGATTATCGACCTAAGCGGTTATGCAGTGGAAGAAAAAATCGAAATTGCCAAAAGACACCTTATACCCAAACAAAAAGAAGCACATGGTATTGCCAAAAATAGCTTTAAAATCAGTGACAAGGTTTTAGAAAGACTGATTTCGGACTATACTCGCGAAAGCGGTGTACGTGAGCTGGACAGGGTGCTGGCAGCCATCATGCGTAACCGAGCTAAAAAAATTGCTCTTAACGAAAAATTATCCACTTCTTTAAGCATTGAAGAAGTTGGACAGATCTTGGGCAAACCCAAGTTCAATAATGATATTTATAAGGCCGTAAATATTCCCGGTGTGGCGGTGGGACTTGCTTGGACTTATGTAGGAGGCGATATTCTGTTTATCGAAACCAGCCTCAGCGATGGCAAAGGCGAACTAAGCCTTACCGGTAATCTGGGTAATGTGATGAAGGAAAGTGCCTCCACAGCACTCACTTATTTGAAATCGAATGCCAAAAAGTATAAGATAGACGAATCTCTTTTTCAAAAGAAAAACATTCACATTCACGTACCAGAGGGTGCCACTCCTAAAGACGGTCCCAGCGCTGGTATCACCATGATGACCGCTATAGCATCGGTATTGACAGGCAAAAAAGTAAAGCCTTACCTAGCCATGACTGGCGAAATCACACTCCGCGGACAGGTGTTGCCTGTAGGTGGCATTAAAGAAAAAATACTAGCCGCTAAACGTGCCGGACTAAAGGAAATCATTCTGTGTTCACAAAACCAGAAAGATGTGGAGGAAGTAGAGCAAGCATTTATCAAAGGGCTCACCTTCCATTATGTTGACAAAATGGAAGATGTGCTTAAAATCGCTTTGAAATAAAAATATCTCGATACATGAAAAAGAGGTGTGGTATCACACCTCTTTTTTCTATACAAAAAACTCAATTTACTTGGTTGCCGAATAAATACAACACATTCCGAATGTCAGTGCCCTATAATCGGGCTGCACAAATCCTACCTGCGATAAAATCGCCGTGAAGTCTTTTCTCTCGGGAAAAGCATTGGCTGACCGGTTCAGATACTGATAGGCCTTTTTATCTTGATGAAACAATTTAGCTATCTGTGGAGCAATATTGCCCATATAAAACTGATAAAGGCTATTGATAAAAGCCGGCTTTGGACGGGAAAATTCAATAATACATAAGCGCCCACCAGGTTTTAATACGCGTCGCATTTCTGAAAGGCCCTTTCCCAGATTTTCGAAATTGCGTACTCCGAAGGCTGCCATCACTACATCAAAAGAATCATCTGCAAATTGCAGATTTTCAGAATCGCCTAGTTGCAGGTCAATTTGCGAAGACAATCCCAATTTTTCTATTTTTCTACGTCCTTCCTCCAACATCTGTGCAGAGATATCCACTCCGGTAATTTTTTTCGGTTGTAACATCTGCATAGCCATAATGGCCATATCGCCGGTACCGGTAGCAATATCCAAAATATGTTGAGGCCGGTATTGTTTTAAGGCCTTTATGGCTTTTCTGCGCCAGCTTACATCAGTTCTAGCCGAAAGAAATCGATTCATAAAATCGTACTTTCCGGCTATTTTATCGAACATTTCGGCAACCTGCTCTTTCTTACTCTTCGCAGATTCTTCGAAAGGAATAATATGGTCGTGCGGCTGTGACGGCATAGCCACAAAGATAGGGGTTAGGGCCGGACGAGTGGTAGATTTTTAATTGCAGATTGTTTTAATTTACTTTATGCTTCGCTGTAGTACGTGACTATATTTGCATTAATTACACAAAAGCCTGCGCTAATGAAAGACTTTTTCAAGTATATAGAACTGGATGTGCTTTCGTCCACGCCCAAATATCTGCAACTGGCGCAGTCCATCATTAAGGCCATTGCTACCAGCAAAATAAAAAAGGATGATGTACTGCCTTCCATCAACGAGATGAGTTTTGAGCTGGACATTTCGCGGGATACAGCCGAAAAAACATACAAATATCTGAAAAAATTAGGCGTACTGGGCTCCGTTCCTGGCAAAGGTTATTATGTCAAAAACAGTGAGGTTAAAAGCGATATTAAAGTCTTTCTTTTATTTAACAAACTAAGCGCGCATAAGAAAATCATTTACGATGCTTTTGTAAGAACACTGGGAGATAATGCCGTTATTGATTTCTATATATACAATAACGATTTTAATCTGTTCAAGCGCCTCCTTACCAATGCCGGCAAGCATTACACACATTATGTTATCATCGCTCACTTTCTAGAAAGTGGGGCCAATGCTTACGAAATCCTTAATACAATCCCAAAAGAGAAACTGATATTGTTGGACAAATTGGTACCCGGCGTAAGCGCAGACTGCAGTGCCGTGTATGAAAATTTTGAAAAAGATATCTATTCGGCATTGGAGCAATCACTTGCTTCACTAAAAAAGTATGACACTTTAAAAATCATCATACCGGCATATACTTATTTCCCCGATGAAATCCGCAAAGGGTTTAGAAAGTTTTGTACCAATTACGGATTTTCTGCATCGGTGGTGCACAATATACAGCGAGAGAAGATTCAGAAAGGTACTGCCTACATCTGTCTTATGGAAGATGATCTCGTTATCTTAATTGAAAAAATAAAAGAAATCGGATTAAAAATAGGAAAAGATATAGGGGTGATTAGTTATAATGAAACCCCACTTAAAAAACTGATATTGCAGGGCATTACTACATTTTCCACTGATTTTGAGTTGATGGGTGAAGAAGCTGCACGACTGATTCTGGAAGGGAGTAAGAAGCATATTGAAATTCCATTTCACGTACGGCTAAGACCTTCCCTTTAACCAAAAACACACCTTTGATGTGTATACTGAACTTATCCTTTCAAAAATTGTATATCTTACACATTCCAATCAGCGCCTATTATGCAAATTATTTCAGCGACATACGTAAAAAGTAGTGCCAATTACACGCAATGTCCTCCACCGGATAAAGCCGAATACGCTTTTATCGGCCGAAGCAATGTGGGTAAATCTTCGCTGATTAACATGTTGTGTAACAAAAAAAACTTGGCCAAAACTTCCGCAACCCCCGGGAAAACACAGCTAATTAATCATTTTCTTATTACCTCAGCCTCTAAAAACAATACAGCTAAAACCACAGACTGGTATCTGGTGGATCTTCCAGGATACGGATATGCCAAGGTTTCTCAAAAGCAGCGCAAAAGTTGGAGCAGCATGATTGAACAATACATCGTACGTAGAGAAAATCTAGGCAATCTGTTCGTGCTTATTGACAGTAGACACGAACCGCAACAGATTGACCTGGAATTTATCAATCAGCTGGGAGTTTGGCAGGTTCCCTTTGCCCTCGTATTTACTAAGGCTGATAAAAATAAACCTGCAGCTACAACTAGAAATGTGCAGCAGTTTTTAAGCTCCCTTCAGGAAAGCTGGGAGGAACTCCCCCCTCACTTTATTACATCTGCAGTAAAAGGCGATGGACGCGACGAGGTATTACAGTTCATTGACCAAATGAATAAAGAATATAAAGCCCTTCAGAAAGGATAACATTTACGGATAACAACTTATATGGCCCGCATTATGTACATTTGATCGAAAACTCTTTTTATAAAACAAATTGTGATGCGGCTTAAAGCAATTATATTGGTAGTTAGTGTGATTTGTTGCAGTTTATTGGCCTGTGTAAAAGACGAACCGTTTATCCCTTCTTACACAGTACCTCCTACCTATGATTTTGAAGATATTGATTCTATTATAACAGCCCGAGTGATAATGCTGCATGGAGTTAAAAATTATTTGCTTTCCGGTACAGATAGTGTATTAAATGCAGAGATAGCCACAGCACTCTGGACCAATACCGATAGTGCTTTCACGCCTGCAATGGTACCCAATTTTATATATAAGGCAGAAAGGCTCAACAGGATGCGAAGCACGAACCTCTCTGGAGATACCCGTGATGCAGACATTTTAAAATCGTTTATCGATTCGGCAGTAACTGTAAGTGCATCTCACAATGTAGCAGGTAGCAATGGTGTGCCCGGCTGGCAGATGCTCTCCAATCCGTCAGAAAAACGCTTATTCAGCAGTATCGGTATTGAATACACGGAAGTATGGGAAAAAGCCATGTTGGGTGCCATGTGTTTGTACCGCGTCAACTCACAATTGAGCAATCCGGCCAATGCCACCGCATGGGCGCAGGCGTTTCATTATAGTGGTATACCACGAGACTATGATCCCACTATCAATTATGGTGATTCTCCTAACCGTCCCTTAGCAATAGCCACGCTTTTCCCAAATGCAGAAAGTATTCAGGCAGGATCAAAAATATTTGAAGATTTCAGAAGAGGTAGAGCAGCCGTTAATGCAGGTGATCTACGCGTAGCCACACTTGCCAAAGACAGCCTACTATTAAATATTGAAAAAGTTTTTGCGCTGAGTGCCATTCATTATCTGGATGCAGCAAAAGACGGTAACACAGCGGACAAACTATATAATCTTTCTCGTGCATTCGGCACTATTATCGCGCTGAATTATCGTAGTTCAAAGCAGCTACTTAATGATGAAGCTTATATTATGATTTTGGAAGTATTTGACAATAATTTTTATACGTTGATTCAAAACCCTACCGCCATTACGAATATTCGCAACGTGCTCGCAATTGCTTACGAGTTTCATTAAACAAGTACAGCCTATAGTCGCTCCAACATATCTACGACGTTTTCTCTTTTCAATATCAGATAGCCCAGCCTGTCGCTACTAATACCATCCTTAAGTTGATAACTGAAAGAAAGAGCATCGTCCTGCACAATGGTTTCAAAATATCGGAAAGCTATGGTAGGCAAATTTGTAAGCTGATCGGCTATTTCGTACAAATGTGTAGATAATATAAATAGTGAGGTCTTTACTTTTATCAGTCCTTTAATCACCGTTAAAGAACAACGCATGGCATCCTGCACATTAGTTCCCTTAAACAACTCATCCATCAATACCAGCCATTTTTTACCATCGCTTACTTTTTGCACTGTATTTTTTATACGCTGTACTTCGTTGAAGAAATAGCTTTCGCCTTTGGCGATATTATCCACCACATTGATATTACTGATAAGCCCGTCGAACATCGTCAGCCGCATTTCTTTGGCTGGTACACCCATGCCTATATGCGCTAAAAAAACAGCCGCCCCAACTGATTTGATAAGGGTGCTTTTCCCAGCCATATTGGCTCCGGTAAGAAAAATAAAATTCTGCTGGGGATGCATTTGCAAATGATAGGGAACCGGATTATGCAATAGTAGATGATACAGCCCACGAGCTTCAATAAAAGGCTGCTCGTTATCTATAAACTCTGGAAATTGCAGATTGTAGGTTTTAACGGCATATGCCATCGAGTACCACGCATCTAAGCGGTAAAAAATATCCATCAGTTCCTGCACCTCCGCTCTATATACCTCCTTAATATTCGCAGCAAAGTAAAGTATCTTTTTAAGCGCAATTGTTGCATCTTTTGGCGTATCCGCCATTTGGCGAAAAGGCTCTATATGTTGCACTAGGTGATCGATTCTGTCGATATAGTTTTTAAAGTATACCGGCAAATCAGCAGCGCGTAGAATAGAGGCTATTTTTCTAAGTCCTCTGAAAAAATCAGTAAAATGCTGCACGGAGAACTTGGACATGGAATAATCCGCACTATGAAATATCCGATACATCATGGCATCCACAATGCTAGGATTATTGCCAATAGCATCTAAAGTATAATCCAGAAACTTCGCCATCACCAGCATGGTACCATTAGATATCTCTTCGGGCCATTCGTCTACATGCTCCGCCAGTTTTTTTAGAATCTTCTGAGTACCTCTTATTTTGTTGATATCATTAAAAGGTGATGAAAAGTAGCGCCGCAACCACTCCCGCCCTCCTTCCGTACGTGTGAAGTTGAGCCGATGAAACAGCGAATAATCTTCTTGCGAATGAAAAATAGAGATGTCGCTGAAGGATATTTCGTCTATCTGCATATATAAAAAATTGGTCAGTGCCGAAGTTGCAGTGTCCTCAAGCCACTACCCCGTTATCGGTCAAATAAGAGCCGCTCTCCTTTTATAGACTCATTCCACTGTCCATTTCCATAAACCAAATTACCGTTCACGAATGTATGTGTAATACTGGCGGGGAATTCGAAAGGATCGCCCTGGTTGCCTGCTTTTTCAAAAGGACTCCATCCACACTTATACAGAATATTTTCCTTAGATATCGTAAAAGATTGGTTGAGATCTACCATTACCAGGTCAGCCCAATACCCCTCTCTAATATAGCCTCTGTCCTTAATAGCAAAACAGTCGGCCACGGCATGGCTCATCTTCTCTACTATCTTTTCTAAAGAAATTTTATTTTGTTTGTGATAATACAGCATTAAGGGTAACGAATGTTGCACCAGAGGCAACCCTGCATGTGCTTTCAAATAAGGTTCACTTTTTTCTTCCCATGTATGTGGTGCATGATCTGTGGCAATCACGTCCAGCCGATCATCCAATAAAGCCTTCCACAAAGCTTCCTTGTTATGAGCCGCTTTAATAGCTGGATTACATTTAATGAGATTTCCTTGATTTGCATAATCATCTGCCGTAAAATGAAGATGATGTACACATACTTCGGCTGTAATTCTTTTTTCTTTCAGCGGAAGCATGTTGGAAAACAATTGCAATTCTTTTTCCGTACTGATATGTAGGATATGCAAACGAGAGTTATGCTTCTTGGCTAATTGTATGGCATAAAAAGACGATTCGAAACAGGCTTCTTCATTACGAATGACCGGATGATCAGCAGCAGTAAGTTCTCTATTTTCACTCAAAGCTTTTTCAAGATTTGCTTTAATGATGCGCTCTTCCTCGCAATGGGTGGCGATGAGCATTTCGCTTTCGCCGAATATCCTTTCAAGTACTAGCGGATTATTTACCAGCAAATTGCCAGTACTACTGCCCATAAATACTTTTATGCCGCATATGCGATCCTTAAACTTATTAGCAGCGAGAGCATCATCAGCATTTAGATTATTAGTGCCGATGTAAAAAGAATAATTAGCCAGCGAAGTTAAAGCCGCTATATTGTATTTTTCTTCCAATAGTTCTAATGTAAATGCAGGTGGAACCGTATTGGGCATCTCCATAAAACTAGTCACCCCCCCTGCTACCGCAGCCTTACTTTCGGAATAAATAGTAGCCTTATGTGTCCATCCTGGTTCGCGAAAATGGACCTGATCATCTATTACTCCGGGAAGCAGATATTTATTGGTGCCGTCAATTTCCATTCCCTTCTCGGTAATGTCTATCCGATCATCGATTTTTTCGATCCGGCCGTTTTTCAATAATACATCCTTAACGGCGATTTCTCCTTCGTTTACAACATGTATATTTTTTATAAGATATATTTGCATGGTTTTTGTTATTTAGCCGCATATGCGGTAATTCGTCCCACATGGAGGGGTAAATACCCGTCGGGAGGTAAAGCTAAGACTATTATTAAACCTTATCAATAAGTTATGCAAATTAATAAATACCTGCTTACACTAGCGATCGCATTGCTACCTATGTATCTCTTTTCGCAAACCACATTTCTGCCGCTGGGTGATAAGCAGGAAATCATTTTGAACAGATTGGAAATTAAAGCGCAAAACGATTCTGCGTTAAACTTCTCAAAAACCAAACCTTATAGCCGCGAAACATATGTAGAGGTAGTGCGGCGCTTATTAAGCGGAGACTCTGCTCTAGACAATCTCACCCGCGTGGATGAATATTATATGAAAAGCCTTTTAAAAAATAATATAGAATGGCTTCCTGAAGATATAAGAGAACAATACAAAAGCAAAAAACGTGTAGGCAATACGTTTTATCAGTATCCGGCAGGTTTATTCGAAGTACATAATAAAGACTTTGACTTAGTCATTACCCCGCTGCTGAATATAGGGTATATGAAAGAAAACAGCAATGACCAGAATCTTTTTTATAATTCGAGAGGGATCGCAGTGCGCGGACGCATTGCCAAAAAAATAGGATTTAACGCTTCAATAACCGACAATCAAGAGAGGCCAGCTACATATGTACAGGACTGGACTAGAAAGTGGGGAGCCGTTCCGGGCCAGGGGTATTATCACGATTTTAAAGCACCGGGCGGTGTTGACTATTTTGATGGGAGAGGATATATCACCTTTGGGGTAACAAAGTATATTGATGTGGCATTTGGATACGATAAAAACTTCATCGGTAATGGACAACGTAGTCTGTTTTTAAGCGATTTCAGCAATAACGCACTATTTCTGAAACTCAATACACGCATTTGGAAGTTTAACTACCAAAATCTTTTTATGGAGCTGCATTCCGATTATGTGCATAATGGTGGAGACGAGCTTATTGACAAAAAATATGCAGCAATGCATCATCTGGACATTAACCTTACCAAATGGTTGAACGTAGGAGTATTTGAAGGTGTGATTTTCGGTCGTAAAAACCGTTTTGACTTTGGATATTTGGTACCTGTAATTTTTTACCGCTCTGTAGAAAGAAACAGTGGCAGCCGCGACAATGCATTGGTAGGATTTGACTTTAAAGCCAATGTTGCCCACACCGCACAAATATATGGTCAACTATTGCTGGATGAACTAAAGATGTCCGAACTAACCTCCAGTCGTAACTGGTGGGGTAATAAATATGGATATCAGATTGGGGCTAAATATATTGATGCCTTCACAATCCCTAATCTGGATATTCAGTTAGAGTTGAACAGAGTAAGACCTTTTACCTATTCGCATAAAGACTCAGTTGCGAACTACTCGCATTATAACCAGCCGCTGGCACATCCATTGGGCGCTAATTTCAATGAGTGGATTGGTTTGGTTCGTTATCGCCCTATTCCAAAGCTCACCATCGAAGGTCGAGGTATGTTTTACACCCAGGGACGCGACAGCACTAATACAGTAAACTTCGGCAGCAATATTTTGCTTCCCTATACTATGTATCGCAATGGCGATTATGGATTTAAAGTAGGGTCAGGCTGGCGTAACCAAGCCGGTATGCTGAATCTGCTGGTAAGTTATGAGCTGAAAGAAAACCTTTATATTGAGGCAAATGGTGCCATCAGAAAACAACGGGCAACTACACCTCCCCCATTGACAGGTAAAACCAGCAGTACGATATTTAGCCTAGGACTGCGCTGGAATATGGCAAGAAGAGATTTCTTCTTTTAATTGAGGGGAATATATCACTAAAATTGGTTAAAGCAGCTACTGGGGAGGATTCCGTTCTTTTTGTTTAAATTTAAAGTTAGGAATATCAGATCACCTCTAAAACTTACAAAACATGACAGAATCAACAACCCCATTCGAGCCTCAGGGAACTCCCTCATCACCTCTTAGTTTTCCCAAATATGGAAGTTTCTGGGAGCGATTTGCAGCCATATTGATTGATATTATCATTCTAGCAGTTGCAGGGCAATTTATTTCAAGAATTTTTGCCTCACCCTCTCCGGAAGAAATAAGAGAAATCATGGAAGGTGAGGGCCTAGGTAGTGCTTTAAGAGCATCCTACTTTAGTACAGCCAGCAAAATGACTTTACTAATGCAATGGTTGTATTTCTCGCTGATGCATTCTAGTTCTTGGCAAGCCACTTTAGGCAAAAGAGCACTAGGGTTGAAAGTTACCGGCATGAATGGTCAGCGTATTACCTTCATAAATGCTACCGGACGTTACTTTGCCAGTTATATCTCCACTATTATTCTTTTAATTGGTTATCTGATGATGTTGTGGGATGACAAAAACCAAACCTTACACGACAAACTGGCCAAAACACTGGTAGTAAAATCTAAATAATCGATAGCGAACTTATAAGAAACATAGATAACTATACTAGATAGAATAATTATTCATTTGTCGTTATATAATTCAAATAAAAAAGCTGCTCAACGTGTGAGCAGCTTTTTTTATCAAAAAGGAGGTCATTCTTATTTTTTGTCAGCATCAGCATCCTTTTTCGCTTCGGCATTTTTAGCTTCCTCATCCATTTTCTTTTTGAGGTCGGCCAGAATACCTAAGTCACCCAAAGTAGCTTTTTCTACTTTGCTTTGAATGCTTTTTACTGCTTTTTTAGTTTTTTCCGCTTCAGCACGCTCAGCTTTTTTAGCGCTTTCGCGTTCTTCGGTTTGTTCGTGCTCCCATACTCGGGTATGAGATACAACAATACGCTTTTCGTTGCGGTCAAACTCAATCACCATAAACTGATCAGTTTCATCCAGACCTAAAGATTTACCCTCCTTAGTAGCTAGATGACGGTTAGGAGCAAATCCTTCCAAGCCATAAGGCAATTGGATAATAGCACCTTTATCATCTTTACGCACTATAGTTCCTTCATGAATGCTACCAATCGCGAAGGTTTCTTGTAATGCGTTCCAAGGATCTTCTTCAAGTTGTTTGTGACCTAATTGCAGTTTACGGTTTTCTTTATCGATACCCAGAATCACCACATCGATTTTTTCACCAACCTTGGTATACTCGCTTGGGTGATTGAAACGCTTCAACCAGCTAAGGTCGCTGATGTGAATCATTCCCCCGATACCTTGCGCCAGCTCCACAAACACACCGTAGTTGGTGATATTTTTCACCTCTCCAGTATGCTTGGTTCCTTCTGCAAATTTATTTTCGATATCGGTCCATGGATCTTCTGTCAATTGCTTGATAGAAAGACTCATCTTACGGGTTTCTTTATCGAGCGTTACGATCTTAGCTTCGTGCTCATCACCCAGTTTGAAGAAGTCTTTAGCATTGATTGGAGTGTTAGCCCAAGTGATTTCACTTACGTGAACCAGACCCTCTACTCCAGGATAGATTTCCAAGAATGCACCGTAGTCTTCGATATTAACAACCTTACCTTTTACGATGTTGCCTTCTTTGATATCTTCAGGCAATACATCCCAAGGATGTGGAGTTAATTGTTTCAGACCAAGGCTGATACGTTTTTTCTCGTCGTCGAAGTCCAGTACCACTACGTTTAATTTCTGATCTAACTTCAGTACTTCGCTCGGATGAGAAATACGTCCCCAAGAAATATCTGTGATATATAGTAAACCATCTAAGCCACCGAGGTCCATAAATGCACCAAAGTCGGTGATGTTTTTAACGGTTCCTTCCAATACTTGACCTTTTTCCAGTTTACCGATAATTTCGGCACGCTGAGCCTCCATATCGCTTTCGATAAGCGCTTTGTGAGACACCACAGCGTTCTTAATGGTTTCGTTGATTTTAACCACTTTGAACTCCATGGTTTTACCCACGAACTGATCGTAGTCTGTAACAGGCTTAACGTCGATTTGAGAACCAGGAAGGAAGGTTTCCATTCCAAATACATCCACGATAAGACCGCCCTTAGTTTTAGAAGTAACCAAGCCGGTAACCACTTCACCAGTTTTGTTAACCTCAACAATTTTTTCCCAAGCACGAGTAGTGCGGGCTTGTTTACGGCTCAGGTTCAAGTGTCCGTCTCTGTCTTCTTTTTCAACGATCATCACCTCAACCTCATCACCTATTTTGAGGCCGGGCATATCGCGAAATTCGTTCAAAGGAACAAGTCCATCGCTTTTAAAACCAATGTTGATGACTACATCGGTCTTGGTAAGGCCTACCACAGTACCTGTTACTAACTCACCATCGTTCAACTGAACGAAAGTGCTGTCGTAAACTTTGTCGTACTTTTCTTTTTCTTCTTTTGAGTAAGAAGAAACGTGGCGCTTGTCGATACTCCAGTCAAAATCATCGTGTGCTGACTCATCAATTTCAGCTACTGGAGTTTGTGGTTTTTCAACAGGCGCAGCCGCTTGTGCGGTCTCCACAGGTGTTGTTGGTGTCGCTGCAGAAGCTTCTCCTACCGGTTCGGCAGAGCCAGCATTCTCCTGTGCATCAGCGTTTAATTGTTTAACAAAATACAAATTCATAAAAAAATCCGAAGGGTTTAAAAATTCGGACTGCAAAGGTACAAAAATCCTTCGTATAAGCCCAATATCAATATTCTAACAGATAAGTAGTTGATAATCAATAAAAATCGCTCTTAAAATGGAGCACTCCCGCAAATCATGCATCGATAAGGGCTTATACCCGCTATCTTTAAATGGCTGTAGTACCATATCGCTTATAATAAGCGATAAGCCACATCACCACCTCGTTATAGGAGGCCTTCCCCTTTGGTTGATTATTGGCTTTCAGAAAATAGCTGTATGCCTCGGCAATATAGGGCTCGATGGGGTTGCTATACTTTTGGTAAAACTCTCGACACTCCCTGATATCTTTCTGCACTAACGGATGCAGTGTTTGCAGATAGGACTGTGCACGTACAGAATCTACATAATGTAGCTCCTTGATCGCATACTGAAACATTTCAAAGTATACCGAATATTTAAAATGCTCAGAAGGATGCAAGCGACAGGCCAAGAAGCCTACAAAATTGGCTTCACTTTCTTTTGCATAACCTAACTGGTGCGCTATTTCATGGGCTGTAACAAATGGCTCCAGACATAGCGGAATGGTGGTGTTGACCTGAGCCTCTCCCGTAAAGGGATTATAATACCCCTGAAAACCGAAATAGTTGCCTATGTAGCTAAACAACGATGGTTTTACTGAATAATTTTTATACTTGAGAAAAGGATATTGCTTTTCGACAATTGTGTACATCTGCGGCGCACTCTTAAACAAATTGCGCTTTGATTTAAAAGAATCTCTTATTGCAGGAGTGATCTGAGATGCATGATGATTCAGTCGAGTATGAAGCAAATGCACTAAAGTATCCAGATCGTTATACGCATATTTTTTTTCTTCGAGGTTTAATTGCGAGGCTATTCCCTGACGAGAATAATTAAGTCCCCACAAACCGTAAAACGCAACAAATATTAATGCCCAGAAAAAAATCACCCTTACCACCCCTCTTCGAAATGTACTTCTTGAGATACGGCGTTTGTAAAACGCCTTGAGCCCTTTAATACAAATAATAAAAATGCTCAATAATACGAGAACATAGAAAATATCACCTATACTAAATGGCACCCATCCCAATAGAACTCTTTGCACACGAGCGATAAAAGGATATACACCGTAAGTGTAGATCGCCTCCACCCATGAAGGTTTTATGGAAAGAACCTTTATTGCTACCACCAGCAATATCAAAACCAACCATCGAACACTTTTGCGCTGTTTATAATTCATGCCCTTTCTACTGAAAACTATAACAAGAATATTACACCTAGTGGAGAACTTTTGTTTAGTGAAATACCGCTGAACTGCAGTTAGCAATACGGATATTTATGGTATACAATAGTATCAAAAAGTTATTATAGCTCAAATTCAAGTATCGTCTCCTCTTCTAATAAAAAGTTTTCGAAAATGGAGAGTTTTCCTTTTCGAATGGTAATATCATAATACACATATACTTTATCTCCTTTTGCGGCCAGTTTAATTTCATCCACCTTTAACAGTGCCGACTTCATTTTCGCAACTAAGGTATTGCGCAAATGGGCCTGTTCTTTCGCAAGACAAATCATCAGCATTCTGGTACGCTTATAACTGGGAACAATTCTATTAATAATACTACCGAAATGAATAACCAAAAAGGCCGTAACTAAAAATATGAAAGCAAGATATGCCTGTCCAAATCCTATTGACATCCCTACGGCACTGGATACCCATATTACACTCGCTGTAGTTAATCCGCTTACTGTTACACCATCTTTAAAAATGACCCCGGCACCCAAAAATCCAATACCACTTACGATATATGAGGCAATACGAGTCGCTTCCTGATTGGGTTGTCCCATTCTGTAAGATACAATAGCAAAAAGCGCAGACCCTAGCGTGATTAATGAAATCGTTCTAAGGCCTGCGGCTTTATCCTTAAGTTCTCTTTCAAGTCCTAATACAACACCTGCACCCAGTGCAATAAGGGCTTTATAAAGGTCATCGATATGGAAATATTCAAACACAACCTAAATTTAGCAAAAGCATTGCTATTTTGAGCACCCTATTACTCACTAAACAATTCCTGCTGGGGCGACTCATTCTCCTTCACCTCTATCCACTCCATGGTAACGCTTTTGTTATAGTCCGTCAATTTGGCTCCTACGGCTTTCCAACCCATCACATCGGTCACCTTGGCCAACTTAAACTTAGCTTTTCTAACCTGTTCACCACGGCCACTTTGCACCAACAATATCGGGTCGTTGGCAGTGGTAACACACTCTACATAGTTACCCTCTCCCTCTTTAATGAAGAAGAATTTATTGCGCAATGTAGAGGTTTCTATTTTGAAACGCTTTACATTAAACTGCAGCTGCTTCATATCCACATACACCGCAGTGATGATTTTCTCAGGATCAAAGCGCTCGATAAGCATCACTTTTTCGGGGTCAAATTTCTGAATCAGCTCCTGGTCGGTTACCTCGTAATATCCATCGCTATAAATCACCAGTATTTGATCATCGGGCTCAAACACCCCCAGGTAGGTACCTTTTTCTTCGGTGTTCAGACGACCGAATTTATCATCAAACCACAGTTTTCTTCCGATCAGGGTAGCTTTTCCAGCCTCCTTAAATTTAACGGATTTTATAGGGTACTTGGTAACCTGATTGCCGATACTGCTGCGACCTTTGATGGCAATCTCCTCGAAATAAAAATCGAATTCCTTAATACGCGCAGTACAATTAGGACTTAAAAGCACTTTTACCACTTCAGCTTCTCCATTGGGATTGGCTGAGAAATAATGAACACGGCTTTTATCGTCACCTTTAGTGAGATCGTATTCCTTATCGCGAGTAACGCTGGTGACGTTAAATCGCTTTGCATAGCTAACGCCCGTCTTACCATCCACATAAATCATATTGTAAGTGGTACGATCATCATTTTTATGAAACACAGCAGCATGAATAATGTCCTTCCCTACAAACACTTTATCGGCCACTTTTACCACTTTCATAATACCACGCTTGGTAAATACGATGATATCGTCCAGATCCGAACATTCAAATAAAAACTCATCTTTTCTAAGACTGGTACCGATAAATCCTCCGGACCTGTCCATATATAGCTTAGTATTCGCAATGGAAACTTGCTTAGCTTCGATTACTTCAAACTGCTTAATTTCTGTTCTTCTTTCGCGACCCTTACCATATTTTTTTAGCAAGCCCTCATAGTAAGCGATGGCATATTCTACTAGATGCTCCAAGTCATATTTCACTTGCTTTATCTCGGATTCCAGTTCCTTAATCTGGGCATCCAACTCATCAATATCCAGTTTATAGATACGGCGTACCGGTTTTTCGGTAAGCTTCAGGATATCCTCGCGGGTTACTTCGCGTTTCAGTTTCTTTTTGAAAGGCTCGAATGCTTTATCAATGGCATTGATGACTTTCTCCCACGACTCGTGTTTTTTCTCCAACTCTTTATATATCTTCTCCTCAAAGAAGATTTTTTCCAAAGAGGTATAATGCCATTTATCATTAAGCTCGTTCAGCTTGATATGTAGCTCTTTCTGCAGCAGGTTTTTGGTATTGTCTACGGAGATGCGCAATAAATCATGCACCGAAAGGAACTTCGGTTTCATATCTACGATCACACAAGCGTTAGGCGAAATGGAAATTTCGCAGTTGGTAAATTTGTAAAGCGCATCTATGGTTATATCCGAAGAAATACCAGGAGCTAAGTCAACTTGTATTTCAACGTTGGCCGCAGTATTATCGGTTACTTTTTTGATTTTTATCTTCCCCTGATCATTGGCTTTGATAATAGAATCAATCAACTGATCAGTGGTAACTCCGTAAGGTACGCTTTTTATTACCAGTGTTTTCTTGTCTACCTCTTCTATATGGGCCCGTACTTTAACCCTACCACCTCTCTTACCTTCGTTGTAGTCGGTCACATCAATCATCCCTCCGGTCTGAAAATCGGGATAAAGCACAAATTTCTTCCCCTTCAGATACTTGATGGAAGCATCAATCAGCTCACAGAAGTTGTGCGGAAGGATTTTGGTAGAAAGTCCCACAGCGATACCTTCTGCTCCTTGAGCCAACAACAAAGGAAATTTCACCGGAAGTGTTATAGGCTCTTTATTACGTCCGTCATAGCTCAACTGCCACTCGGTGGTTTTAGGATTAAAAACAACCTCCAGTGCAAACTTGCTCAGACGCGCCTCAATATACCTTGATGCAGCTGCATCATCACCGGTTTCAACATTACCCCAGTTACCCTGTGTATCAATAAGCAAATTCTTTTGCCCCATGTTAACGAGCGCATCCCTAATACTCATGTCTCCATGAGGATGGAAGGCCATCGCCTGCCCCACAATATTTGCCACTTTATGTAGACGGCCATCGTCCATTTCCTTCATAGCATGAAGGATACGACGCTGTACGGGCTTTAACCCGTCTTCTACAGCCGGTACTGCACGCTCCAATATTACATAAGAAGCGTAGTCGAGAAACCATGTTTTAAACTGCCCCTGTATACCGGAGCCTTCACTATGTTCGATATTGTCTTTAGTCTCTTCTTTCATCTTTTTTATCAGCCGCTTTTAAGCTATCGTTTTTACAATTCACTTATATCGTCTGAGCCAGAGGTGTTACCTAGGGCTTTATTTCCAATCATACCCAGATGTGTATAGGCAAATCCTTTATTATACTTCAGTCCATATCCAAAGATCCTATCCATGGCCGCATGCCCAAACAACACTATGCCTATTTGCTGCGTGAGTACATCATTCAGATATATACCCATCACAAAAATGGCCAGCGCTATGCCTTTATGATGAAACACATTGTAGACAGCAGCTCCTACGCTGTTATTTACCATATAGCCTAACATGCCGATATCCGGACCTATTAATAATAATAAATACCAATACCAGGACGCGTTGGCGTTCCATAACAAGAACAGGCTTATTAACAGCATGGCCAGTTCTTCCAGCTTAATCAAGACTTTCATTACTAAAGGCTTTCTGTTTGCGCAGTGTTCTCAACTGCCTGTTTATTATTTCCCAACAGTTTAATGTCGAAGGATTTCCAGTCTTTGTTTAAATCACCTTCAGCAAGAAGTCTACCCTCTTCTATCAAAGTCTTTACTCGCCACATTAAAAACACATCGCTGGTTTTGACTTTCATTCTATTCAAGGTGTTTTGCAATACGCGTGAAGCTTTTTGCCATTCGCCCGTAATATTCTTTAAGATCTCCGCGTCATAATAATCTTCGCCCTTACTGATAATTTTTTTACCACCCTCCAGAATGCGTACCATAGCATTTTCTTGAGTAAGCTTGAGCCACTCATCGGGGTCTACTTCATATTCACTAAGCGTAATGGGTCTCGCCAGCTTCTTTGCTTTTAAAAATTCTGACGGTTGAATTTCGTACAACCATGAAGGATAAAAAATATTTCCTTTTTCGTTAATGAACGGAAGATTATTCATATACAGAATCATCACCCTCCCCTGAAACTCACGCAGCTGGGGCATTAGCCAATAGTAGCCGCACACATCGTGTTGATTCTGCCCCATCCATATCCATGCCTCTTCTTCCGGGTTCTCCTGCAGCATCTTTATCAAATTGTGCACTGTCAGCTTATCATCAACCATATTCAACTGGTCTTTGTAGGGGGAATGCTCTAACAGAGCGTTCCACCAATCGCGACGTTGCTGATAGCCTTCTGTTTCGTAAATGGAAGCAATCGGTCCCACCGAATAGTCATCCTTTATCTGAATTACCGGACCGGCAAGCGTTTCATCCAACTCCTGCACTTTTTGCATCAACGCTACTTCGGCCTCATTAAAAACTATATGTATCATCCACTATGTATAATTGAGGATTAAGAATATGATTTATTAATCATCCACCCGCACCAATTCTTCTTCTTTATTGAGCTCGATAACAAGATTATCGATAATAAACTCCTGACGTTCCGCAGTATTTTTACCCATGTAGTATTCCAGCAACTGATGAATATGGTCGCCTTGTTCCAAACGCATAGGCGATTTACGCATGTCAGGGCCAATAAACTGAGCGAATTCATCTGGGCTTATCTCACCCAAACCTTTGAATCGGGTCACTTCTGGTTTTCCTGAAAGTTTTTTAATCGCAGCATTTTTCTCTGCTTCATTGTAGCAATAAATGGTTTCTTTCTTATCACGCACACGGAACAGCGGAGTTTCTAACACATATACTTTTCCTAGCTTTACCAAGTCGGGGAAAAACTGCAGGAAGAAGGTCATTATTAGTAGACGAATGTGCATTCCGTCCACATCAGCATCGGTAGCAATCACAATATTATTGTATCGTAGTCCTTCCAACCCTTCTTCAATATTTAGAGCGTGCTGCAGCAGATTGAACTCTTCATTCTCATATACCACTTTTTTAGTCAGCCCGAAACAGTTCAATGGTTTTCCGCGTAGACTAAACACTGCTTGTGTTTCCACATTGCGAGCTTTAGTAATAGAACCACTCGCACTATCCCCCTCGGTAATAAAAATAGTAGTTTCGGACTGCTTGCTGATAAACTCCTCTTTATTTCTAGCTGGGGGGTCGTCATTCAGGTGAATGCGGCAATCGCGCAGCTTTCTATTGTGCAGGTTGGCTTTCTTGGCTCTTTCATTCGCCAGTTTTTTAATACCCGCCAGCTCTTTTCTTTCCCGCTCGCTTTGCTCAATACGCTTCTTAAGTGCATCGGCAGTAGTAGGGTTTTTATGCAAATAGTTATCCAGCTCGCGCGATAGGAAATCTCCTACAAACTGGCGCATACTGGGACCATTCACATCGACGTTCTGCGAGCCCAGCTTGGTTTTAGTCTGACTTTCGAACACCGGCTCTACTACTCTTACACTTATTGCAGCCACTATACCTGTGCGGATATCAGCCGTATCATAATCTTTTTTATAAAAGTCGCGTACTGTTTTTACAAATGCCTCACGAAATGCCTGCTGGTGCGTCCCTCCCTGTGTGGTATACTGACCGTTTACAAAACTGTATAGTTCCTCGCCATAATCGTTGCCATGCGTAATGGCCACTTCGATGTCATCGCCTTTTAAATGAATGATGGGATAACGAATTTCATCAGGATTGGTTTTGCGCTCCAGCAAATCGCGCAGGCCGTGTTTACTTATATATGTTTTACCGTTAAAAACAATTTTCAAACCTGCATTCAGGAAGCAATAGTTCCATATCAGATTTTCGATAAACTCATGATGGAATTTAAAGTTCCTGAAGATAGTATCATCGGGAATGAATGTTACAGTAGTACCATTAGGCTCGGATGTTTTACCCTCTTTATGCTCGGTAATCAATACGCCACGTTCAAATTCTGCAACTTTTTCTTTTTTATCCCGAACCGATGCCACTTTGAAATAAGTACTCAAAGCATTTACCGCCTTGGTACCTACTCCGTTTAATCCTACAGATTTCTGGAACGCGCGGCTATCGTATTTTGCTCCCGTGTTAATTTTGCTTACAACATCAACCACTTTACCCAAGGGAATTCCACGGCCATAATCGCGTACGGTTACCGTTCTACCTTCTATAGTAAGTTCGATGGTTTTGCCATAGCCCATGGTATATTCATCGATACAGTTATCGATGACTTCCTTTACCAGTACATAAATACCATCATCCGGACTACTACCATCGCCCAATTTACCGATATACATCCCCGGTCTGAGGCGGATATGCTCCTTCCAGTCCAGACTTTTTATACTGTCCTCATCGTAATCGCTTCCCGGTGTAATAACTTTTTCCTTTGCCATTGATTAGTTCCTTTTTCTCCTCGTACCTAAAGGAGCGTGTTCGAAAATAGATGCAGTTCCTTCCGATGCATAGTCATAAGAAATAAGATGTTAACCTCTCATGCTGCAGCATTTAAGTGCCTCTGCATCGGATTCAGAAGTATGTATTTCACCTCCTGAGTCACGCAAATATAATAAAACTCAATACCTGGCAATATTTGAGAGTTATACACAATATGTGAAGAAAAATGCTTTATTATTCCTTAAAAACCTCTTGGACATGCCTGTCTGGGACAAATATGACTCTTGATATGATACGTTTTTTTTAAAAACTCAAAGATGAAGACCGCTCGCTATTTCGTCATCAAAACCTAAGTTTGCCACAGATTTATTGTTTATGAAACTATTTCAACCTCGTCATCATTTACTTTTACTCACTTCAGCATTATTTTTTATTGCCGCGTTTTTTACCCTAAAAAAAACATTAGACGTGCACATGAATCAAACCACCTATGTGGTTTCGTTTGCCCGTATTTTCATGTTCTGTGCCGTTTATCTGTCCATATTATGGCTGTTGTATACTTATACTTATTCCATGATTGGCTCTAAAAGGATTTATCATTTCCATATTGTGCTCACCATACTGCTTTTCGTTATTATTATCATCACTGCATTGTGGAGTAATCAATGGATAGAGGCTTATAGCGGTCAAGATTTTATTAAGAAAGCTACCCTTTCGGCAGAAACAGGACAATTTGTAGTAGGCGCACTACTTACGCTTGTTACCGCACAATTACTAGTGCCTATTAATCTGATTATGGGGTGGTTTAAAAACCGGAAGCGCAAGGCTTCATCCCGATAAATATTTATTCAAATTTTTCCAGTCGCCTGAAGTGTTTTTTAGCTGCTCTTAAAAAATCTCTTCCTTTTTTATAAGGCCAGTAAGGATGCCCATTCCTCGCATTGTATTTACTGATTTGATACAACACTCTCCAATGATGCAGAATGGTTTTATACGCCTGCCACAAACTCATGTTACAATCATAAATATGATTAGGTTCGGCGCCGGAGCCGTTATACTCCAGAATCATAAAATTACGTCCTTGCTTCAAGTCTTCAATAGACTGTGTTTTAATGTCGTAACGCCCATAATAGAATTCCGTTTCTTTACTGATCTTGTCAAAAACACGAACCAAATTATCATCAATCAAATCATGTAGATTGGTAAACCGTGCGCCTCGATTATGGTTGCCTGCAAAAGACAGATAAAAAATTTCCCCCTCGGGAATAACTCTGTCGAATCGATGACCGTGTTTTTTTTCCATTTCTTCGAAGCGGTAACGGGCTCGGGGATGTGCCAATATATGTTCTTTGAGCGTGCGCTTACCATCGCCTCTTACCTGTAAAAGCTCTTTATGTATAAATCCCGACACCACACCTTTTTCTTCCCAAGGATAGCGATAATAAAATACACTCACCTCTACAGGATAATCCACCTTAGCTTGAATCAGATATTCTACGGGAATACGCTCATGATATCTTTTCAGTTGCGCTTCATCTTCAATGATTCTGAATAGAATTCCCTTCATACCCACATCGGGCTTTACCACAAATGGATACTGCAATCCCGAACGCGCAATTGCTTTCAATACTTCTTCAAAGGGTATTCCTGGTTGTATGTAGATGGTTTGCGGAACGATTTCTGCTGGGAGCAAATCGTACATTTCTTTTTTTCCTTCGCCTTCAAAGCCACCAAAAGTAATTTTAGGATTTGAGGGAGTAAAAAACCACACGGCTTTGCTTCTCATACAATACCAAAACCACATGGGAGATAATGGGGCATATAGTACATAGAAGTCCCACAGCTCCCAATTAAATAACCGCTCAAAAAATTTCTTAATCTGCATCAATAATCAGTAAATATACCTGTTGTGGCCCAAAATAAACTAATTTTATATAACCGCTCAAAGATATGGTTGAGTATTTCCGAGCCTAAAAAATAACATATGCAAATACCTACAATAGCCGAGCTTTTCTCAAACGGAAAAACGCCCGAAATATTGTTTTGGGTAGGATGTGCTGGCAGTTTTGACCAACGCGCACAAAAGATTACTAGAGCGTTTATTAAAATTCTGAACATTATCAAAATAGATTATGCCGTGCTCGGAAATGAGGAAATGTGCACAGGAGACCCCGCCAGACGCGCCGGAAATGAGTTCATCTTTCAGATGATGGCATATCAGAACATTCAGCTTTTGAATAACTACGGCATCAAAAAGATCGTAACAACCTGTCCTCATTGTTTCAACATTTTTAAAAACGAATATCCAGAACTAGGCGGCCATTACGAGGTGCTACACCACGCCACTTTTTTACAACAGCTGATTGACGAGGGCAAAATAAGATTGAAAGAAGGTGGCAATTTCAAAGGCAAAAAAATTACTTATCACGACAGCTGTTATCTGGGTCGCGCCAATAATATTTACGAAGCACCTCGAAAAGTACTCGAGGCCCTGGATGTAGCACTTGTAGAAATGAAACGTTGTCGTAGTAAGGGATTATGCTGTGGTGCCGGTGGCGCCCAGATGTTCAAGGAAGAAGAGCAAGGTCTCCATCGCATCAACTTGGAGCGTACTCAAGAAGCTTTAAACACTGAGGCTTCATATATAGCGGCAGCCTGCCCTTTTTGCAATACCATGCTTAGCGACGGCGTCAAAAATGCGGAAAAAGAGGATGCTGTAAAAGTGCTAGATATTGCCGAAATTATTGCCGCTTCATTAGAAGATGAGGACTAAAACAAGTCCCTTAACCAACTATTTACCCTGTGTTGATGTTGTTATATAGCCATGTACTGGCAATCATTTGATATTTTTGCAACATGAAATTAAACTATAAGGAATTATTACCCGGGGATTTTCATCCGAATTCGCGTGTGTGGGTATATCAAGCCAGCCGTCTTTTAAGCCTACAGGAAGCCTTTGATGCAGAAGACAAAATCAATGCTTTTGTTGAGGAATGGCAAAGTCATGGAGCCAAGGTTAAAGCAGCAGGCTTTTTGTTTTTTGGACAGTTTGTAATTCTGATGGCTGACGAATCTATAGCCACCGTAAGTGGTTGTAGCACAGATAGCTCTGTACGTTTTATTAAATCATTGGAGGCCACGTACGGGGTAAGTTTCTTCGATCGTACCACTTTGGCTTTTATTATTAAGGACAAAGTACAATTATTACCTCTTGCACAACTGCAATATGCATTTGATAATGGGTTCGTCAACGGAGACACCTTGTATTTCAACAATCTGGTAGCCACCAAAGCTGAGTTGGAAAACAATTGGATCATCCCTGTGAAAGAAAGCTGGCTGAAGAGCCGAATTCAGGTAGTATCCCAATAAACAGCTCCATAACCAGAATGTTTTTGGCTAACCTTATTGTTTCTACTTTAATGTACAAACGGGAACTATGCATTAGCTAAAACCTTATTATAACATAATTGTTATTTATTTGATTTGCAAAACAGATGCACCTACCCCGTTAAACTCCATCAGGTATATTTCAGACTGACAAGTCCGAATTCTTTAACTTTGTTAAAATTACTGCGTAGATGTTCAACTCGATTGAAGAAGCTATTGAAGATATCAAGCACGGTAAAATGGTGATTGTGGTGGATGATGAAGACCGTGAAAATGAGGGAGATTTCATTGCTGCTGCAGCTTCCATCACTCCGGAAATGGTAAACTTCATGGCTACCCACGGACGTGGGCTTATTTGTGCTCCACTGCCGGAGGAACGTTGCGATGAGCTGGGGCTGGATTTGATGGTTACTAATAATACAGCCCTCCATGAAACAGCCTTTACGGTATCGGTAGACCTCTTGGGACATGGTTGTACCACCGGTATTTCTGCACATGACCGTGCTAAAACGATACAGGCTTTAAATGATATTAATACCCGTCCGGCTGATTTAGGTCGTCCGGGACACATATTCCCTTTACGTTCTAAAAGAGGTGGTGTACTACGTCGCGTAGGCCACACAGAAGCCGCCACAGACTTAGTAAGGCTGGCAGGGTACCCTTATCCTTATGGAAGTGTGTTGGTGGAGATTATGAACGAAGATGGAAGCATGGCGCGCCTGCCGGACCTGATTAAAGTAGCAGAAAAATTTAACCTTAAACTAATTTCCATAAAAGATTTGATAGAATATCGCTTGAAGAGAGATTCCCTTATCGAAGAAATTGTACGCGTAAAGATGCCCACTAAATACGGAGATTTTACGTTAGTGGCTTTTAAAGAAAAAAATGGTGGCAACGAGCATCTCGCCTTAATAAAAGGCGAGTGGGAAAAAGGAGAACCGGTACTAACCCGTGTGCACTCTTCTTGCTTCACCGGAGACATTTTAGGCAGCCTACGTTGCGATTGTGGCGACCAGTTGCACACTGCCATGAAGATGGTTCAGCAAGAAGGTAAAGGTATTATCCTATATATGAACCAAGAAGGTCGCGGTATCGGGCTATTGAACAAACTGAAAGCCTATAAACTGCAGGAGGAAGGCATGGATACAGTAGAAGCTAATCTGCATCTGGGCTTCAAGATGGACGAACGCGATTATGGTGTAGGTGCACAGATACTGCGTTACCTGAACGCTACCAAACTCCGCCTGATGAGTAATAACCCTCGCAAAAGAGTGGGGTTGATTGGCTACGGACTGGAGATTGTAGAGAATGTTCCCATTATCATCCCGCCCAATGAGCATAACCAAAAGTACCTAAGTACCAAGCGGAAAAAATTGGGGCACGATTTCTAGCCTCACTACACTAGCCTGGATGGCACATAGGAAGGGGTAAGGTGCACAGCATAACGACACACTGTATGTTTATTAATGATTTGTACCAATTCATATGAACAAGCCCACCAACCTTGAGGAATACCTGCAACAGGTACCTGATGCATCCAAACCGCTACTGAGAGCGTTACGTGCTCTTATTAAAAGTATTGTGCCCGAAGCGGAAGAAACCCTTAGTTATGGCATCGGCGGTTTTAAATTCAATAATAGATTTTTTATTTACTATTCAGGGAACAAACAACATATAGGCCTCTACCCCGTGCCACGTACGTATAAAGATTTTGAACAGGCATTACAATCTTTTAAAGGAGGGAAAAGTACACTACAACTACCTTTGGATAGGCCACACTTCCCGTAGATTTAATAAAACGTATAGTTTTATTTCGTATTGCTGAAATAAAGAACAAAAAACAACAAAAGCAATAAAGCATCCTCGTCGGCCTAATGTTATCCATTCATCGGAAGATAACAACTACTTATGCTTTCATTCAATTTAAAAATATTATATTGCCGAAGCTTTATTTGCTTTGCCCATACCTTAATATTCTATCATTATGTCATTTAGAAAAATCTTTATTCAGAAAAAAACATTGCTAATAGCATTTTTAGTAACTATTGTCAGCTTTGCCCAAGCGCAAACTTTCACCGTAGCTACTTATAACCTTCGTTTTGACAACCCTAAAGATATTGGTAACCTGTGGAAAGACCGCATGCCTTATGTAGCAGCACTTATCCGCTATCACGATTTTGATGTAGTAGGCACCCAGGAAGGAAGGCCTAATCAACTCCAAGATCTCATCAAAGCATTACCTCAATATGCACGCTACGGCAAGGGGCGTGATGATGGTAGCGACAAGGGTGAACACTCGGCAATCTTTTACAAAAAAGATAAATTTCAATTACTAGCCTCTGGCGATTTTTGGCTTTCGGAAACACCTGATAAGCCTGGGTTAGGATGGGATGCTACCTGCTGCAATCGTATCTGCTCATGGGTATATCTGCAGGATAAAAAAACCAAGAAGAAATTTTACTTCTTCAATGTGCACTTTGATCATCAAGGTAAAATTGCCCGTAGAGAAAGTAGCCATCTTATGCTGAAGAAGATTAAAGAAATAGCGAAGGGAGAACCCGTTATTCTGACTGGCGATTTCAATTCAGAGCGGGAAGAAGAGCCTTACAAAATTCTTAGCACTTCTGACATTATTCATGACAGCTATAAGGACGCTCAGCACCCTTACGAAAACAATACTTCTTTTAACGGCTTTAAAAAAGAATTTACCGGCAACGGTGTAATCGACCATGTATTTATTACCAAACACTGGAAAGTTCACAAATGGGGGATTCTCACCGATACCTATTTTGGTAAATTCCCATCAGACCACTTCCCTGTCGAAGTAGTGTTGGAGCTTAAATAAGGCAAAAAATAGTACACTCTTTTTAATCGCCCTCTGGAACCGTTTTAGGTACCAGGGGGTCTTCTTTTGGTAGTGATAAGGCCGGAGGTACTTTTTGTATAGAATCTGTTGAAGAAGGCGAGGGTGGCATGCTTCTTTCTGCACGTCTTCTTACATTGGAAAACACTTCCCGCAAAGTATTGAATTCTTTCTTAAAGGAAATACCCCCTCCGGTTCGTTTAAGTTTTGCTGCACCGGTACTTTGTGTGGTGAGATAATCCAAACTTTCTCTATAGAACAAATTTAAGCGTATGCTGCCGCTTGGATTTAAAAGCCACTCCGCGGTTACATCAGGCAGAAATTGTACTGTTTGCTGAATAGTTGACTGCAAGGGCACTTCGAGCGAACTCCCCAATGTAATAACTAGTCTATCCTGAAACAAAGGCACCAAAAGAGAACCATTCACGTTCGCTTGGTTGATATTAAAGTTATTGGAAGAAGTACCCAATACGTTGCGGTTGTACACGGACCCACTGAAGACTACACTCACATTATGTCCTAGCAAAGAAGCCAAAGCACTATTGAGCTTTTTATTGATTTCGTTAAAGAACAGCCCAGACAAACTCGATATAGTGTTATAGGTAAATTCTACCGCAGCTCCTACGCCTATGTTAGACACCCCTGTCTGCGGTGGAGCAAAACTATTGAATACGATAAGGTAAGTTACCTGACGGGCTACTTCACTCTGGCTTCTTTCAATCTGCTGTAAAGCATTAATAACATTAAAATCGTTGTTGTAACGACTGTTCTGGTCAAGTTGCAGTTCAAACTTAAACTCAGGCCTAAACAGTTGGCCGGTAAGTGTTGCATATACGTACACATTCTCGCGAGTATTGGCATAGCTTTGATCGATGGTAACACCTGCCAACGGAGCAAAGCTTACCCGCTCCGCCCGATAGCGTGCCTGTATATTGATATTAGCCTTTAGCGGATCGCCGGTCCATGAAATATAATTCTCGGTTCCTTTTATGATTTCGAAAGGCTTCGGAAAAAATGATTTGAAGGTGTAATTGTAAGTTCCTTCTTCTATATCCAATCTTCCTTTAATACTTAAAGGCTCCGAGCTGCCGGATCTGATAGTTAATGTTCCTGAGCCACGGCCTTCAATTTGATCTCCGGTAAGATCGTCCATCACAAATCGCATCAGCACTTTGGGATTTGCCGTCACATCCACCTCATAAATCATGTTTGATACGGGGAGTTCAGGCAATACACTGTCAGAAAGCTCATCGCCAAACTTTCTTTCCACCAGCCATTCAGGCATTCTTCCTGCCTGATTGTTAGAGGAAGCAATAGTGAAATAACTTTCATCCTCGTCAGAAGCTATAGCATCTACTTTCATATAGGTGTTCTCCTCCGACCCCACCAGTACAAACGATCCTGTAGCACGTACATTTCCGTAAAAGAGCTTATTGTCAGCATAAGTAGTATTGAGCACCTGTACCGGACGGTTATTGACTCTATCTCTTGTGCCCGGCTTACGCGTAGATACTAGGATATCATAAAACATATCCTGAAAAGCATGATGCAAAATACTTCCCGTAAGATAAACGGGATTGTTGGTTATGGTATCGATGAGTACAATGCCGTTTAGATTAATCTCATTTTCGTTAAGCTCAATCTCTCTGTCCAAGATTTTATAATAACATTGTGTAAACTTTACTTTGAGTCCGGCATTATGCAATCGCCCTTTACCCACTACCTCCAATTCATCCAATGGACCTTTTAAATCAAAGTCCCCTGTAATGTCTCCAGTTAAATCGGAAAATAAAGTATTCAGAAAACGGGTGAGATACTTAAGATCAAAATGATTTGCCTTCAAGGAAATAATATTATTGATTTGGCTATCCCTATCTTTCAGATAAAGGTGAATATCGTATGCTAAGCTTTTTTCTTCCCCGCTTAACGTTTTGCCCTTTACTAAAAGTTCCTGAGTCTGCATATCAAATTCCACACGTGCATTTAAGTCGCCGATAGAGTCGTTATCAAACCAAACTGTTCTTGCCACAAAATCTTCCGATACAATTTTCATTTGCTTACCTGGATTATCAATGAGCACGTGGGCCGAAACAGTACCCTCCAATCGATTATTGGAAAGCAAATAAGGACTGATATCTCCCAAAATAATATTCTGAAGTGATATGGAAACATTATTCCATTCTCCTTCTTTTGATGGCAAAGTTTCAATTTTGATTTCCTGCATGCCCTCTTTAAGTACTAGGGAGCCAAATGCAGGCGCATGCTCTCTAAATTCTAGTTTACCATTATCTTCTATGGTCCAAATTTTTCCATTAACCACAAAGGCCGAGGGAGCGAAGCGTATACCCACTCCATTATGATAAGTATTTACCACCGCATTGATGCCACTTTGATCTACTGTTGCATTACCACCTGTATAAAGACTCACGCGGGACACATCATCACGTGCGACAATATTGAACATCGCCAAATCGATACTCATACTGTCTGTAATCCGTATATCAGAAGTCGCTCCTGTCACTTCAATACTATCGTAAGTACCCGTAACATCAATGATAGTACCTGAAAAACCAAACTGTTTATACTTAAAGTAAGGAATATTTAGATTCAGCCCCAGCGTATTCGTGTTCATATCTATACTGCCTAGTATACTGCTGTTGTTGAATCCATACAGATTACTATCAATCAGCGAAGCCAATCTATCAAAATTGCGCGTAAAAATGTTGAAGGAGAAAGACTGAACCGGCACATCGCGCGTGGGCTTATTGATATACGAAGGATAATATCTATTTAAAAACGCAAGCACAGAGTTTGGCAAATCCCGGATATTAAACTGTCCGTATAAGCTAGCATTGAATTCGTTGGAAGCAATATTTAGATGTTTCAGGGAATCGGACAAAAAAGAACTAATTACCAGAGAATCGAAAGAAAGCGGCCACCCGTCCTTTGTTAAATAAGCATCGGAAACACGGGCTGTGCCGAGAAAGTCATCAATAGTATTACCCGAAAACTCAGCATTCACTTTTCCGCTGAAAGCTAAGTCCACACCCAGCAGATTGGTATTTTTAAAATTTAGTGTATCGATGTTGGCCAGAAAATTAAACTCCGGTTCCTTTTTGGAAAAATCTATCAAACCATTCAAGTTAAAATGGGCGTTAGAATCATTAATGATAAAGCTACCATCAAAGATTTTCTTATTCAATTCTCCGTCCATAGTAATATCTCTGTACCGATATCCTTTATAGTCGAAATATCGGACACGCGCATCCAACATCACATTGCCGCTTTGTGTTTTGAAACCTGCGCCCTTCAGCGTCGCATTCAAACTTATAGCACCAATGGCACTATCTTTAATAAACTGTCCGAGTTGGAAATTATCGGAGTGTACTGTTCCGGAGTAAATAGGGTATTCGGCCTGTTGCAACTTCAAATTTACATCAGCCTTAATGGTACCCAATGCAGTATGCAAGGTGCCGTAAGTTACAAAGTCATTAATAAAACCCGCAAAGTTTCCGTTAAAAACAATATGTCCTAACTTAGCAAAATCGGGATTGGTAACATTTCTAAGGCTGGGAATAATATCCTTAGCATCCGCATAAACCGTCTTAAACTCGTTGGCTTTGATATCTAAAAACGTACTTTGTATCTCGGGCAAACCTGTAAGGGAGGCATCTCCGGCAAAAGATGTTCCCACGCCTGCCTGAATGTTCAGGTCTTTTCCAATCAACGCTGCCACAGGACCTGCAATGATACCATTTAACCTTATTCTTTTTTTCCAACTCTTTACATCAGGAGCAAAATAGGCAATATCATCACTATTAATTTCGGTATTGATAAAATGGCCTTCCATACGTACCTTTTCCTCAAAATCATTCATATCACTAAACCGGTCGAAACGCATGCTGAAGTAATTGCGCAAATGGCTATCATTAGTAAGAATGTCGAGCTGCTCAAAAGTCATCTCCGTAGGCGTAAACCGAGCATCAGCAACCAGACGTTTTACTTCAAAGCCGCTACGCTCTCGTGTTCTTAGCGTCATCGATGCAGTAATCGTATCCCCAACCCATCGCACATTTTTAAAATTGCCATAAATCTTAGCAAACTCGATATGCTTTCCATCAAAACCGGAACTATCCAACGGACGTGAATCATTATCTGTTTTGAAGGTACCATTATTCAAAGCAACCTCGCTTACCAGTATCTTCCAGGTGTTATTGCTATTACTTGCCGTATCAGCAACTGCAGGTTTGGAAACAGTACTCTTAAAATTAGGAGGCCGGTTCCCATCGTAATCAAAAATGGCAAAATAAGGTTGATTAATTTGAAGCGAACTGATTTCAATGTTTTTATTAGCAAAATCTACTTTTCTGGAAACCGTATTGAGTGAAGCGAGTGAAACGGTCATATCCTGCCCAATCCATCCGTCCTGTTGACGCACAAAAATATTTTTCAGGTCGATTTCCCGTAGGGCTAGATTAATTGCATTATCCTTCTTCTTTTCGGTGCTTGCCGGAGTGGAAAAGTAGTCTAGTATAAACTGATAGTTCCATATGGAATCGGTGCGTTTGAGATGCACATAAGTATCTCGAAGACCGATATATTTTAACTCTATATCTTGTTTAAAGAAAAACCAATCTGTAACGTTTACGGTGATGGCCCCTGCACTTAGTAGAGTATCCTGCCCACGATCTTTAACCAACACCCCTTCCAAATGCATTTTATTAAAAAGAGAAAAATCTACACGATCGATACTGATATGCGTTTTCAAGTCGCGGGACAGCCGTGCCGTTACTTTATCAATAAGCCAGTTTTGCACCGGCGGTAACTGAACGAGCATCCATACTGCGACCAGCAGCGCAATCACAGACGCCAGGACAACAAGTGATATTTTTCTTAATTTTTTCAGGAAACCACCAATTATTACTTAGTTGTAAAAGTAATTTATTCACCAGCATCCGGCAAATTTCGCCGTTGCTTTAAGCGTAATTTTATATTTTTATTGTTTACGGGTTATTTGCCCTTTTATTCGATAACAGGAACATTCTTTTTATCCATAATAGCCCCCACTTAATCGCGCAGCTATGAGAACTGTATTCATCTTGGTACTTTGTTTTTTTTGTCTAAGCAATATCAAAGCACAGCAGTTTGGAGGCAACCCTCCCTCTACACGCTGGTACCAGATGGATTCAGACACTGCAAGAATTATTTTTCCTCAAAAAATGGACAGTATGGCCGCCAAGGTTGCAAATCTCGTAACGCATCTGGCACGCCACAATCCTCTCAATTTGGGAAATCAGTTGAAAAAAGTGGATATTGTACTACAACCTCAAACGATTAACGCTAACGGTTATGTAAGTTTAGGACCTTTCCGAAGCGAGTTTTATACCACGCCTCCTGCAGATAACTTTGATTTAGGAAGCCTAGAATGGCTTACCCAACTTACGTTACATGAGTACAGACACGTACATCAGTACAACAATTTCAACCATGGTCTCAGTACCGCCATGCGCTATCTATTTGGGCAGGAAGGCTATGCACTGGCTATCAATACCGCTATTCCCAACTGGTTTTTTGAGGGCGATGCCGTGTATCAGGAAACCTCTCTATCGCCACAAGGAAGAGGTCGTATGCCCTCTTTTTTGAAAGGATTCCCGGCACTATGGCAGTCTGGAAAAGAGTATGGATGGATGAAGTTGCGCAATGGCTCTTATAAAGATTTTACACCGAGCCATTATGTACTAGGATATTTACTAGTAAACTATGGCATTCAAGAATACGGCCCCCAGTTCTGGAAAAATGTCACCCACGATGCTAGTGCTTTTAAAGGCCTATTCTATCCTATGCAAAAAGCTATAAAAAAGTATTCCGGTTTGAAGTATAAAGAGTTCACCCACAAAGCACTGAACTATTATAAGCATCAGTATCAAACTTCGGCTTTTAAAAACAATTCATTTATAAAAGACGAAATGGAGCTGTCGCCTTTGTCGCAAACCGTTACCCATTACCAATATCCGTTTCAGATCGCGAAAGACAGCCTGCTTTATTTGAAAACGGGCAATAACATTCGGCCAGCTTTTTATATTAAGGATAAACATAAAGAGCACCGGCTTCGATGGAGAGATATCAGCATCGACAACCAATACAGCTATCGTAATGGGAAAATCGTTTATGCTGCATTGGAATCAGACCCTAGATGGAGATGGCGGGATTATAGTGTTATCAAAATACTCGACATTCATTCGGGCAAACAACGAACCTTGCAACATAAAACACGCTACTTCTCTCCCGATATCTCTGCAGACGGAACGCTTATTGCGGCCAATCATGTTAAAGAAGACGGGAGTTCCGCACTTGTAATATTGAATGCAACGGATGGCTCAATCCTTAAAGAAATCAGCCAAAAGGATATTGCCTACTTTACCAATCCCAAAATAATCAATAATCGTACTGTGATAGCCGTACTTCGATACACTAACTCCCGTACATCTATTGCTAGTATTGATATCAACTCGGGGAGCATCGAACTTCTTATACCACCATCTTTTACACTTATCGGACAAATTGACGCCAAAGAAGACAAGGTGTACTTTTCTGCAGCACAGCATCTAAAGGATGAGATTTTTTACTATGATATTTCAAGTAAGCAGCTCTACAAACTGCCCACCAATGGTGTAGGTAGTTATTTTATCAATGCTGATTACGATAAAATCACCTGGAGCAGTTTCACTGCAAGCGGGTACCAATTAAAACAGGTAGACATAAGTAAAGCTGTATGGGAACCCGTTTCGTGGTCCACTTTCACTAATGTGCACAATGGCTTTTCGGCAGACACTAGTCATCCCTCATTTCTGCATAATATACCTACCACTATACATTCTGTTAAGCCCTATCGCAAGCTGACAAAGCCTTTTAACTTCCACAGCTGGAGGCCCGATTATGAACAACCGGAATTTCGCTTTACCCTTTATGGCAATAATATTTTGAACACTACCCAAACTCAACTCTACTATTTATATAATGAAAACAACCGCACTCATACAGCAGGAGGAAGTTTTATATACGGCGGATTATTCCCCTATATTCGGCTGGGAACCCAATATACTTTTGATAGACGCTCTATAATTAATCAAAAACTTAAAGAGTGGAACGAATGGAACAGCTATGTAGGGTTAAGCTTACCCTTAACCTGGACCTCAGGACGCACCTATAAAACGTTGACATTATATAGCGATTATCATTATCGTGCCGATTTCCACAGGGGATCTACGCAAAATGATTTTCGCAATCTCAGATTCAACTATTTGAGACATGGCATCAGCTGGTCGCAGCGCGTACCTACTACTGTTCAGGATATATTTCCAAGATGGGGCTACCGAATTGCATCGCAATATACACATGCCCTCAATATCTATAAAAGCTGGCAAAGCTATACAGGAATCAGTCTGTATTTGCCAGGTATAGCCCCGGCACAGCATCTAGTATTAAATGGGGGCGTTCAGTACAGCGGTAATAGCACCCGTATCTTCTCTAACAATTTGCCCTTTGCTAGAGGTTACACTACCGTAGATTCCGCAGGTGCTTATACTGCATCGGCTAATTATCATCTAACCTTATTATACCCTGATTGGGGCTTTGCCAACATTCTTTATCTATCGCGAATTCGGGCGAATATTTTTTTCGACCATACCCGCCCGTTCGATAAATACGGTGTTAACGGTCATAGCATGCAAAGTGCGGGTACAGAAATTTACTTCGATACTAAGTGGTGGAATCAGCACCCCATTACACTGGGATTCCGGATAGGAAGACACTTAACTCCAGCACCAGCCAATCCGCGCAACTTCTTCTTTGAGTTCTTGCTCCCATCACTGCTATAACTACATGCCTATAAAAAAGCCTCATGAATATTATCTACTCATGAAGCTTTGTATGTATCATGGAATACAGTTTTATAATGCTGCTAACGCTTCCTTAATAGCAAGGATTTTTTGCTCGGCATCGGCTTTTTTCTTGCGTTCCATTTCCACCACCTCCGGCTTTGCATTTTGAACGAATTTTTCATTACTTAGTTTCTTCTCCACCATTGCCAGAAAGCCTTCATAATAAGCTAGATCCTTTTCCAGCTGTTGCTTTTGGGCTGCAGTATCCAGTTCTACATAGGTTTCGACATACAGTTTGTCCTTATCCACCAACACACTGATAGACTTCTCCACCGGTTTATCCGTAAAGCTAATTTTATCCGCATTCACTTGTTTCAATAAAATAGGGAACAGCGGTTGGTACATCGCCTGGTTATCTGTCTGAATATATAATCCTACCGTTTCTTTATTTTTAATATTATTCTTAACTCTTGCATCCCGTACGCCACTAATCAGCTGTTTCAACAGTTCTCCTTGCTGAATGATGTTTTCGTCTGCAGGAGCAATTGGCTCAAACTGTTTTATAGAAAGATCATCATCCTGCTCTTTTAATAAATGATATACTTCTTCCGTAATGAATGGCATATAAGGGTGTAGCAATTGCAGTAATTGCTCAAAGAAATAAACAGTTTTTTGATAAACAGCCGCATCTATTTGCTGCTCAAATCCGGGTTTAACCCATTCCAGATACCAACTACAGAAATCATCCCAAATCAGCGAGTAAATAGTTTTTAAACCTTCGCTCAGTTTAAAGCGATTGTGTAGTTGCGCTACTTCTTCTTTTACTTTGTTTAAACGCTGCTCGAACCACTGTACGGCAAAATGATCATTAGCTTGGTTATCACTCGCCGTATTCTGTTTCTCCTCCCACATTTTCACAAGCTTGAGCGCATTCCATATTTTATTATTGAAGTTACGCCCCTGCTCCAATGATGCTTCATCAAATAGCAAATCATTACCTGCAGGAGATGAAATCATAATGCCAAAACGCACAGCATCGGCACCGTATTTATCAATCAGCTCTAATAAGTCCGGCGAGTTACCTAAGGATTTGGACATTTTTCTGCCCAGCTTATCCCGTACCATGCCGGTAAAATATACATCCCTGAAGGGAATTTCCTTCTGATATTCCAATCCTGCCATTACCATACGTGCTACCCAGAAGAAGATAATATCCTGCCCGGTTACCAGTACGGATGTGGGATAATAATATTTCAGTTCCTCATTGTCGGGAGTAGTAATGCCTTTAAACACCTGAATTGGCCAAAGCCATGAAGAAAACCAAGTGTCCAGCACATCATCATCTTGCTTCAGATCATCGATGGACCATTTGCTATCAGCCGGCAATGTTTTAAAAGCATCTTCTTTAGTTTCACCTACAACACAGGTACCATCGGGAGTGTACCATGCAGGTATCTGCTGTCCCCACCATAGCTGGCGGCTGATACACCAGTCTTTTACATTTTCCAGCCAATGCTTATAAGTAGCTAAGAATCTGTCTCCGGGATGAATACTGATATCACCATCTACCACAGCTTTCAAAGCCGGCTCTGCCAGTTCCTTCATCTTCAAAAACCACTGAGTGGATATCTTCGGCTCCACTACGGCATTGCTTCTCTGAGAGAACCCGTTTTTATTGGTAATATCTTCTACTTTTACAAGATTACCGGCAACCTCCAAATCCACAGCAATTTTCTTACGCACTTCGAAACGGTCTTCACCCACATACATTTGGGCAGCTTCGCTCAGCGTACCGTCATCATTCAAAGTATCTATAACCTCCAGGTTGTGTTTCAAACCGATATTGTAATCGTTGATGTCATGCGCAGGCGTAATCTTTAAGGCACCTGTTCCAAACTCCATATCCACATACTCGTCAAAAATGATCGGTATGCGACGGTTAATTAGTGGAACAAATGCATAAGCACCTTTCAGGTGTTGATAACGCTCATCATTAGGGTTTACACAAATAGCGGTATCACCTAAAATGGTCTCCGGCCTGGTAGTAGCAATAGTAATGTAGCCATCCTGCCCATCTAACTTATATTGTACATAGTACAATTTACTCTGTACTTCGCGATATTCTACTTCCTCATCACTCAGTGCTGTTTTAGCAACTGGGTCCCAATTAATCATTCTAGCGCCGCGGTAAATCAACCCTTTTCTATACAGATCTACAAACACCTTAATTACCGCTTTATAATAATCATCATCCATAGTGAATGTAACCCGATTCCAGTCCACACTACACCCCAATCTTTCAATCTGACTATAGATGATACCTCCATATTTTTCTTTCCACTCAAAAGCATATTTTAAAAACTCCTCGCGAGTAAGGGAGCTTTTTTCAATACCTTTTTCACGCAGCATTTGCACCACTTTGGCCTCAGTAGCAATGGAGGCATGGTCGCTACCGGGTACCCAGCAGGCATTATATCCGCTCATACGGGCACGACGCACCAATATGTCCTGCACGGTCTCGTTAAGGGTGTGTCCCATGTGCAGCACACCTGTAACGTTGGGTGGTGGAATAACAACCGTAAAAGGCTTACGGTTATCGGGTTTGCTCTCAAAATACCTTTGTTCTTTCCAACGTTTTGTCCAAAACTGTTCTACCTGAGCGGGTTCAAAATTTTTCGATAATTGCATAGGGTTGCAAATTTACTGTTTGTAATTTTATTTTTTAGAGCAAAACAGGCCGACCTGATATATTTGAGGGGCGGTTATGCTTTTCAAGCTTTATTTTTACTCTATGAGCACCTCCGATGCCAAAAGGTTTGACCGTCTGACTTCGATTCTGATACAACTTCAATCGAAACGGGTGGTAAAAGCCGCCGATATAGCCGAGCGCTTTCAAGTGAGCTTGCGCACAGTGTATCGAGATATTAAAGCCCTTGAACAAGCAGGAATACCCATTTACGGAGAAGCTAGCAAAGGCTACTCGATAATGGAAGGCTACCGCCTGCCTCCGGTAATGTTTAGCGAAGAAGAAGCTTTTTCGCTGCTTACCGCCGAGAAAATGATGGACCGATTTGCCGATGCATCGTCCGCGAAACAATTTAAAGCTGCTATGTATAAAATAAGAGCAGTATTGCGGTACAAAGAAAAAGATCGTCTCGAAGCGGTAGAAAACAGTATTAAAGTGCTACCCAACGATTATATTCCTAAAACCAAGGACGATCTGTATATACAGCGGTTGCTAAAAACTATTGCCGACAAACAAGTAATTGAAATAGGCTATACCAAGGCTGATGCAGAAACCTATACCAATAGGACATTGGAGCCCATAGGCATTTATTATCACGGTAATTACTGGTATCTGGTGGCTTTTTGCAGACTGCGCAACGATTATCGCACTTTCCGAACCGACCGCATCAGCTATCTGAATGTAACCGATGAGGTATTTCATGCCTCCCATCCCACACTAGATAGTTTTATCAACAAACTCAAAAAGGAAAAAGAACTGGAGAAAGTAGTGATTGAAGTGGATACATCAATTCTGAAATATCTGGGGGATCAGAAATATTATTTGGGTTTCCTAAATCAGGAGATTAAAGGTGATATTACACGGATGACTTATCTTACCAGCTCCTTAGAAAATTTTGCCCGATATTTTATGATGATAGGCGAATTTGCCACCATTGTAGAGCCACAAAGCTTAAAAGATATATTAGTGAGAAATTTAAAAAATATAGAAAAAAGATTACAATACTCTTAATTGTTGACAGGGTGCTGTCATAACCTCTTCGTTACTTAGCGTAATAAAAATTTAAACTTATGAAGCATCTGCCAATTTTTGCTCGCGAATTCGAAAATGAAGTATTAATCACCCGAAAGTTTTTAAGTATCCTTCCGGAAGAAAAATTCGACTGGAAACCACATCCTAAAAGCATGTCTTTAAGAGACTTAGCTACACATATAGCAGAGCTGCCCTCATGGATTGTCACCGTCTTTGATACTACGGAGCTTGATTTTACCGCAGCTGGGAATGCTCCTGCCCCGCTTACAACCCTCGATTCGTTATTGAGTTTTTACGAAAATAACGTCGCTCAAGCTCGAGCTTATTTAAATAATCCGGAAAATGAGTCCAAGTTGCAAGATTACTGGGTTTTACGTACGGGTTCAACCATTCACAGCAATCAGCCCAAAGCAGAAGTTATTCGAATGTGTTTTAACCAAACCGTACATCATCGGGCACAGCTGGGAGTATTTCTCAGGTTATTAAATATTCCCATCCCTGGCACTTATGGTCCCAGTGCAGATGAACTATACTAACCTTCTGCATCAATTGATATAATAAAAAAGCCCGTCGATTTACGACGAGCTTTTAGCTATAATAAGTTTCTATTAATCCATCTTTTCATCTACATTCACAGCAGCACGTAAATATTCTCTATTCAATCTTCCGATATTGGTAATCTTGATTTCTTTCGGACATACGGCTTCGCAAGCTCTGGTATTGGTACAAGCACCGAATCCTTCCTTATCCATTTGTGCCACCATGTTTAATGCACGCATTTCTCTTTCGGGGTCACCTTGAGGCAGCAATGCCAGGTGAGAGATTTTCGCCGATACAAACAGCATGGCCGAAGCGTTTTTACATGCTGCTACGCAAGCGCCACAACCGATACAGGTAGCTGCAGCGAAAGCCTTATCTGCATTTTCTTTCGGTATAGGAATCGCATTCCCATCTACCGTAACTCCGGTATTTACCGATATATAACCTCCTGCCTGTATGATACGATCAAAGGCTGATCTGTCCACAATCAAATCCTTTACTACAGGAAATGCATTCGCACGCCAGGGCTCTACTACAATAGTATCGCCATCTTTGAAAGCACGCATATGCAGCTGACAGGTAGTAGTACCGTGCCAGGGACCATGCGGGCGTCCATTGATATACATGGAGCACATACCACAAATCCCTTCCCGACAGTCGTGGTCAAATGCAATAGGCTCTTTACCCTCTTTCACCAACTGCTCATTCAGCACATCAAACATTTCCAAGAAAGACATTTCCGAGGAAATATTTTTTACATGATAGGTTTCAAAACCACCCTTGCTATTTGCATCCTTTTGTTTCCACACCTTCAAGGTGAGGTTCATAGTATAATGTTCCATCTTTAATTAGTTAATTTCAAACTTTGAAGAACTGAACCTTTTGTCAATTCTCAAATAAATACCACGATCTACGAACAAGTAAATATCAATGGTTACAATGAACTATTTATAATTACGCTGGCTAGGCTTAATCACTTCGTACACTAGGTCTTCTTTATGAAGCTCCCAATTGCTTTCGCTGATATATTGCCATGCAGCTACATACATGAATTCGTCATCATGTCTCAAAGCTTCCCCGTCCTCGGTCTGGCTTTCTTCACGGAAGTGGCCACCACAGCTTTCTCTACGGTTTAATGCATCAATACACATCAGTTCTGCCAGTTCCAAAAAGTCCGATACCCGATTAGCTTTGTCCAGCTCCGGATTCATTTCATAGATACCTCCCGGAATGCGCACATGTTTCCAAAACTCTTCTCTCAGTTGTCTTATTTCCCGGATTGCTTCTTGTAGTCCTTGCTCATTACGTGCCATGCCGCACTTATCCCACATAATTTTACCCAGACGTTTGTGGAAGCTTTCTACAGACTGAGTACCCTTCACATTCATCAGGCGCTGGATACGCTCGTTCACGGCAGCTTCGGCTTCAATAAAAGCCTTATCAGTAGTAGGAATGGGCTTCACGGAAATTTCATTAGCCAGATAGTTACCCAAAGTATATGGTAACACAAAGTACCCATCAGCTAAGCCCTGCATTAATGCGGATGCTCCCAGACGGTTGGCTCCGTGATCACTAAAGTTACACTCACCAATTGCGTATAAGCCCTGCACCGTAGTCATCAGCTCATAATCCACCCAAAGACCTCCCATGGTATAGTGAACGGCAGGATAAATACGCATAGGTACTTCGTAAGGATTTTCGCCGGTAATCTTTTCATACATATCAAAAAGGTTACCGTACTCCTCTTTCACCACTTCTTTACCCAAACGCACCAAAGTTTCTTCATCGGGATTTTGAATACCACGCTTATTAGCTTCGGCACGGCCGTATTTATTGATGAGATTGTATCTAAAATCAAGATATACAGCCTGCTTGGTGGTACCTACTCCGTAACCGGCGTCACAACGTTCTTTCGCTGCACGGCTGGCCACATCGCGAGGTACTAAGTTTCCGAACGCTGGATATCTTCTTTCCAGATAGTAATCTCTTTCTTCTTCCGGAATATCATTAGGCTTACGGGTATCATTGGGATTTTTTGGTACCCAGATGCGTCCGTCGTTTCTAAGCGATTCAGACATCAAAGTCAGTTTACTTTGATGATCTCCTGAAACCGGAATACAAGTTGGGTGTATTTGAGTGAAACAAGGATTGGCAAAGAAAGCACCTCTTTTATGTGCTCTCCATGCAGCAGTTACGTTACTTCCCATGGCGTTGGTAGACAGGTAAAATACGTTACCATATCCACCTGTAGCCAGTACTACAGCATGGCCAAAGAATCTTTCAAGTTGTCCGGTTACCAGATTACGTGCTATGATACCGCGGGCTTTACCATCGATGATCACCACATCCAGCATTTCGTGTCGGCTATACATCTGCACATTGCCCAATGCCACCTGACGTTGTAAGGCCTGGTAGGCACCTAATAACAACTGCTGACCTGTTTGTCCCGCAGCATAAAAAGTTCTTTTTACTTGTACACCACCGAAAGAGCGGTTGTTCAACAATCCACCATATTCGCGTGCAAAAGGTACCCCTTGCGCCACGCATTGGTCGATAATATTCACGCTCACTTCGGCCAGACGATGTACGTTGGCCTCACGCGCACGGTAATCGCCTCCTTTGATAGTATCGTAGAACAGACGGAAAACAGAATCTCCATCATTCTGATAATTTTTGGCGGCGTTGATACCACCCTGCGCCGCAATCGAGTGCGCGCGACGAGGAGAATCCTGAAAACAGAAAGCCTTCACACGATACCCCTGCTCACCCAAGCTGGCTGCTGCAGAAGCACCTGCCAAACCTGTACCCACAACAATTACTTCCAGCTTTCTTTTATTGGCCGGGTTCACTAACTTACAATGGCTTTTGTAATTGCTCCATTTTTCTTCCAGCTTGCCCGCCGGTATTTTAGAATCAAGCTTCATTCAATTACGATTTATGATCCGAGATCTGTGAATTCGTATTTATCTCTTCTTATAAGGTCAGCTTCCGTGTAATAACTTACACTTAGCTGTAGTTCTATTACAAATAACTGCTTAGCTAATCCACCCTGCCATAAAACTGATGGGCATCATAATGAATGCACCACAGATAATAATGGCAAAAATCCACCCTGCAACAGTCAACAAATTAATATAACGCTGATTGGTTACACCAAACGTGCGAAAAGCGCTCTGAATACCATGAACTAGGTGCCAGAACAAGGCGATAACCCCGATGATGTAAATAATGCTAATAACAGGGAAGCTGGTAAACTTATACGCCATTTCAGCGTACAGATTGTGAAACTCTTTAGCACCTTCGGCGCCTGCAGGCACAATCTGATTAGTAGCCAGATCTATATATACAGGCTCCAGCCCTCCAAAACGGGAAGGTATCCAGAAGTCTGTAAGGTGTACCACCAGAAAAATCAGAATAATAGAACCTAAAATTCCCATGGCTCTGCTATACCACTTACTACCTCTGTTGCCCAGTTTTATAGCGTAACCTATTTTACGTTTGCTGCGATTTTGTACTTCCAGTACTAATCCCTGTATAATATGTAAAAGGAAAAATACAAAAAGACCAATCTCTAAGATACGAGGAACGATGCTAGCACCCATGAAGTGAGCAGCCTTGTTAAACATCACCCCACCGTCATTAGCCCATATACAGGCATTTAAACCGGCATGTACTACCAAAAAGGCCACTAAAAAAAGCCCCGAACCGGCCATTATAATTTTCTTTCCTACGCTCGAAGTAAAAATTTGGGACCACTTCATATATGATTACTCTAAATTGTGAATGCCACAAAAATAGCACAGAATTGTGAAAAGTTTACAAAAATGTGACAAATCGGTATGAAAACGATTGAAGGCTACAGTGGTAGCCTTCGAGATAACTCATCATCTATCTTCTTAAAAAGATGATAGGGCTTGTATACGCGCCAGTTCTCAATGTTCATGAGTTCCACATATCGGTTGAGTCGCAACCTGTTGAAATCATATTGGGTCTGAACGGGCATATTCAGGCAAATAATCCACCCTTCTTGATCAGCTAACTCATCGTACAATTCTTCATAATACTCGCTATCACTACTGTGGAAGTTCATTACGTTTTCTACAATTAAAATGAACTTATAAATCCCCTCCTTCATAAATACTTCCAGCACCTTCCTCTTCAGTGTCATGATATCATTTTCTACAGCATCATTCCACTCACCTATCATTTCAATGATAACATACCCTTCATCGTAATCGGCCATCAATACCTTCAGATATAACGTATTGCTACCAAAATAATCCCATTGAGGATGTATATAATAATTATAGATAGTGGATGAATATTCAAACTGAGAATGCTCTATACCGTAAAAGGGAGAACGTTCATCCTCTTCGCTCACATAAATGTGTTGCCAGTTATAATATGGTTCCAGATCGTGCATTTGTAGGGCAAAGTAAATCCATTTACACAAATCTTGATGAACTTACCAACTTTTAACAATATGGTTATTTTCTTTCTTCGAGTAGCCAAGATTTCAATGCTTCAAATTCAGGCTTCATCAATATTGATTTTTTAGGACGATGCATCATCTCTTCTAAAACGGCAGGCACCTCAACATCTTTTCCGGTAGCCTCCTTTACAGCATCGGGGAATTTTACCGGATGGGCTGTTTCCAGTATAAAGCCTCTTTCTGTAGAATGGTTCTCAAGATAGCGTTCCAATGCGAGATATGCTACTGCACCATGCGGCTCTAATGTATATTGATACTTTTCAGCCACTATTTTGATAGTAGCTAGTGTCTCCGCATCTGTGATAGTATATGCAGATAAGTTGTTCTTGAGTTCGGGAAATTGTTTATTATAGAGCTCGATAATTCTTATAAAATTGCTTGGATTGCCTACATCCATGGCGTTGGATAAAGTAGGCGTAGTTTGCTTAGGCACCAGCTCTTGTGTCTGCAAGTAGTGCGATACGATATCATTGACATTACAGGCCGCGATGAAGTGCCCCAAAGGTAATCCCGTTACTTTAGCCAGCATCCCCGCGCAGATATTTCCAAAATTGCCACTAGGCACACAAACCACAGGCGAAATAGATTTTTCTTTCCACTGCTTATACGCTAAGAAATAATAAATCTGTTGCGGTAACCAACGAGCTACATTTATAGAATTGGCCGAAGTAAGAAATTTTTGCTCATTGATTTCCTTATCGGCAAAAGCCTGCTTCACCATGCGCTGACAATCATCAAAGCTGCCATCTACTTCCAGTGCCGTAATATTATTACCCAGTGTAGTGAGTTGCTTTTCCTGGACAGGGCTCACACGGCCTTTGGGATACAATATCACCACATTCACATTCTCCACATTATAAAAGCCATTAGCCACGGCACCGCCGGTATCACCGGAGGTAGCTACCAGTACTGTTACTTCGCGATCCTCATTTCTTAAAAAATATCCCAAACAACGACTCATAAAACGGGCACCTACATCTTTAAAAGCAAGTGTAGGCCCATGAAATAACTCCAACGAAGCAATTTGGTCGTTGATGTTATTTAAAGGGATGGGAAAACTGATGGTTTCTTTTACAATCCTGTAAAGATTTTCATCATCGATGGAACCTGCCACATAGGGCTTCATTACTTCAAATGCAATATCAACATCTGCAATGCTTTCGATGTTTTTGATCAATGTCTCATTAACTCTAGGGAGTTTCTCAGGAAAATACAATCCTTTATCCGGAGCTTGTCCTTGTATGGCAGCATCTTTAAACGAAACAATCGGTGATTGCTGATTCAGGCTATAATAATTCATTTCAATTTACAATTGTAATAATACAAGATTCGTTATCGCTTTATAAGCACTTCATACTATTAAGCAATTTCTTCTACACCGTTTTTGTTAATGGTGGTCACATACACATAGTTTTCAATACCGAGTCCATCGTACACACTTTTCATGATCTCTCCTACCTTTTGTGCTGTAGCTTCTGCATCGCTTAACATAAATATAGACGGCCCCGAACCGGAGATACCTCCCCCCAGAGCACCTGCTTCTTTACACTTTTGTTTTACTTCATCAAATGCGGGGATTAGAATACTACGCACCGGTTCTATAATTACATCCTCCATCGAACGACCGATTAAATCCTTATCGTTACTCATAAAACCGGCTACCAGCCCAGCAATATTTCCCCATTGCTTAATAGCATCCTTCAGGTAAACCTGTTTCCGCAAAATCTGACGGGCATCGGATGTCCGCACTTCTATCTGTGGATGCACTACCGTTACATACAAATCAGGACTTGCCAATGGCACAATATCTAGCGGATGAATAGAGCGAATTAGCGTAATTCCACCCAAGATACAAGGAGTAATATTATCAGCATGCTTTACGCCGGTAGCCAGTTTTTCACCAATCATGGCTAGCTGTACCAGCTCATCACGCGAAAAAATGTTGCCCAGTAATTTATTTGCTCCTACTGCAGCACCGGCTGCACTAGCCGCACTAGATCCCAATCCACTACCGGGCTTTATGTTTTTTTCTATGACAACCTTTATTCCTTTATTAATACCTGCCTTTTCCAAAGCAGCCAACAATACCACCCCAGCTACGTTATTCTCAGGATCGGTAGGTAAATTAAAATCGTCTCTGTTTTCAATCACTACACCCGGTGTATCAATAAGCTCAAACTCCATAATGTCGTAAGGCTTATCGAGAGCCAATCCTAGGATATCAAATCCACATACCAGGTTGGCTACTGTTCCGGGAGATTTTATCTTAATACTCATAATTACTTCAGTTTACTACCAAAATTTAGGAGCTTATTGGGCCGCCCTTACTATATCAGCAAATACGCCACTAGCAGTCACATCAGCACCGGCACCAGCGCCTTTAATTACTAATGGCTGCTCGGCGTAGCGGGAAGTATAGAACAGCACCACATTGTCTTTTCCATATAGATTGTACAAATCATTATCTGGGCTGATATGTTGCAGACCTACTGCCGCTTTTCCATTTTCAAAAGTGGCTACAAATTTAAGCTTGCAATTTTTCTCCTTTGCCTCCTCCAACAATTTCCTGAAGTGTGCCTCATGGCGCTGCATACATTCGTAGAACGCTTCTACCGAACCTTCCATGCATTCAGCAGGCAGGAAAGCATTATTCACAATGTCCGACATTTCCATCTCATATCCAGCCTCCCGTGCCAGAATCAGGATTTTTCTCATCACATCAGTACCTCCCAAATCCAGTCGAGGATCAGGCTCAGTATAGCCCTCGGCTTGGGCCTGTCTTACCACCTCAGAAAAAGAACGACTACCGTCATAATGATTGAATACGTAATTGAGAGTTCCGCTCAATACTGCTTCTATTTTATGTACTTTATCGCCGCTATGTACCAGATCATTTAAAGTACCTATTACCGGCAATCCGGCGCCGACGTTGGTTTCGAACAAAAATTTGCAGTTATACGCGCTTGCCAGCTCTTTCAATCTTTTATATATTTTATACTCCGATGAAGCAGCAATCTTATTACATGCCACCACAGATACACTTTTCTGTAAAAATCGATCGTATACTGCCGCAACCTCTGCATTAGCCGAAATGTCTACAAATATGGAGTTACGCAGATTGTGCGAAAGTGCTATTTCTACAAAATCCTGCAGTGACGCGGGTTGTGCCTTAGGTAGCTCTTCCTTCCAACTTTTTAGATCGATACCCTTTTTATGGAACATCATATTGCGGCTGTTACTAATCCCCACCACATTTATCTTCAACTTTAAACGTTCCTGCAACCAAGCATTTTGCTGATCGATCTGCTCCAATAATTTAGATCCCACATTACCCACTCCTACAATAAACAGGTGCACCTGTTTGTAAGTGGTTTCAAAAAAGTCTTCGTGCAATACATTAATAGCCTTTGCTACATCCTCGGTCGACACAACGGCACTGATATTCTTCTCAGAAGAACCCTGTGCAATAGCCCTCACGTTAATACCATTTCTTCCCAAAGCACTGAACATACGCCCGCTTACACCCGGATGGCTTTTCATCTGCTCTCCTACTAAAGCCACGATCGACAATCCGGTTTCAACTTTTAAAGGATTCACCAACTGCAATGCCTGCTCTCCTGCAAAAGCTGCATCCACGGCTTGCTTAGCGAGCTCTGCCTTAGAGGCATCAACAGCCACACATATGGAATGCTCCGAAGAACTTTGTGTAATCAATATGACATTGATGCGCTCCTGACTCAAGGCCTCAAACAATCTTTTGGAAAATCCAGGTATCCCCACCATACCGCTTCCTTCCAGGCTCAGCAATGCAATATTATTGATGCTTGAAATGCCGCGCACAATATTCTCAGATGCAGCGGCCACTACCGATTGTTCATCATTTACTATTAAAGTACCAGGATCTTCGGGAGCAAAAGTATTTTTAATCCATACCGGTATATTTTTGTTCATCACTGGCTGTAGTGTAGGCGGATATATAACTTTCGCACCAAAATGCGAAAGCTCCATAGCTTCTCCGTAAGAAATGCGGTCAATCACCTTTGCATTGGCAGCCAAACGTGGATCGGCGGTCATCATACCGCTCACATCAGTCCAAATTTCAAGCGTGTCGGCATTCAGCGCAGCCGCAATAATAGCCGCAGTGTAATCCGAGCCACCACGCCCTATGGTAGTGGTAATACCCTTCTCATTGCTTGCAATAAATCCGGGAACGATATATACATCACAAGATTTATGATCCAATGTCCGCGCGATATTGGGCAAAGTCAAGGAAAAATCAACTTGCGCCTGTGTGTAATTACTATTGGTTTTTATCATCTCCCGGGCGTCCACCCATTGCACTTTTACACCATCAAATTGCATATAAGCTGCAATAATCTGCGAGGACAACCATTCACCGTAAGCAGCTAGTCTGTCCTTAATACGGGGTGTAATCTCATTCAACAGAAAAATCCCGTTACAAATGTCTTCAATTTCATTAACTGCAGTTTTCACTATACTCAATAAGTGACTTTGATGTGCTACTGGGATGAGCGCTTTTACCGTATCGAAATGCCGTTTTTCAATTTCAGCAATCAATTGCTTGTAATCTTCACTACCCTCTGCAGCAAAAGCAGCCGATTTTAAAAGCATATCCGTCAGTCCACCCAAAGCCGATACTACTACAACTGCTTTATCCTCTCTGATAGTATTCTTTACAATAGATACAACCTTACTGATATTTTCCGCATTGGCTACAGATGTGCCACCAAATTTTAAAACCTTCATGGTTTGAAACAATTAAAGTTAAATGTTTAGGATTTTCTTTCAGAACAGCCTCCGAGGGCCCGAGAATGGTAATATAATAGCGTACAACCCTTAACGGGTTGTGGTAATGGTGGTAGTGGTGGTTGTGGACACCACCAAAATAATAGCAGTAGTATGTGTATAAGTTACTTGCATGAGCGGCACAAGATAATACAGGAATTGATTACAAACAAATTTTTTTGATTTTTTTTCTACGACAGCTTGACCAAAACACATATAAAAAACGGAAAAGGACAATTATCGCCCTTTTCCGTTTAAGCTAAAATTAATTTAGCGAAACGTCGTACAGTATTAGAAATCCTTTACACACCTGAATCCTACCGTAGCATTTCTTTCAAATCCCGGAGAAACTCTTAAAAGAAACTGTCTGAAATGCACCTCACGCGGTCCACCCTGAACATACCACCAGCTAGAAGTGGGATTATAATAAGAGCCGCCTTTCATAATTATATAGGTATAATTGCCTACCTGATAAATATCATTAGTAAGCTGCCATACACAGCCACTTAAATCATACAGACCATTGGGATTTACACCGTTTTTATACTTCCCTACAGGATACAGCTTGCCATCGCCTGTATTTGCTTGTGTACTATCCACTCCTTTTATTTTAAAAACTGTAAGGGTTCCTGTAACCGGCTCTTCTTCTCTCACAATGCCTTTTGCATCTTTTGTCCAGGGCCAGTCTCGGTAATCCGTGGTTTGCGCTGCATACTGCCATTCCACCTCAGTAGGCAATCGCTTACCGGCCCAATTAGCGTAGGCAACAGCATCTTCATAACTTACATGCACAACAGGATAGTGTTCCTCCCCAGAAACAGGTTTTCCATCTTTCCAATGCTTTAAGAAATTTACTGTATCCTTAGGCTGATAGCCACTGCTTTTCAGAAACTCATAATACTGTGCATTCGTTACGGGATATCGGTCCATCATGAAAGACGGCATATGATATACCTGCCCTTGATTGTAGGAGGGATATGGGATAAATTCGTCACCATTGGTAGCCTTAAAGGTAAATGTCCCTGCTGGAATTCTCACCATATCTTTTTCCTTGCCATTGGCTTTAGGTGTTCTACTCACTTTACTATTCAGCCTGGGAGTACCGGGTAAAATCTCATGAATATTTTCATCCAATAATATACCATTTGAAAATAGCTGCACTACAAATTTCCCCTCAAAAAGACCAAAATGCTCTAGCAATTTTATGGCATGCTTGCCGGCCTTTACCGTATAAGGAGTCTTTTCATATGAAGGATTACCGGCCCATATGCAAATACTATCACCTCTATCAGCATCTATATAAAGTGTATCGCCGAACAGTTGCGTACTAAGTAGAAGAGGAAATTGCGCTATACAATCCACAGCACCTTCATTATTAGTTCCTAAATATTTTTTGCTAAAGGCATCCGTTTCTACGGGTATATACACTTTACCGTTAATTACTTTCGGTTTTATTTCCTTATGATGCCAGATATCTACAAAATGCTTATCTGCAGCCGTATCCACTTCAAAGAGATAATCCATAAACCCTTCGGGGATGATGCTATAAATCGTATAAATGGTCTTCTCCTCACCAGGCCATTTATTGACGTATATAGAATCCCTTAAGGTGGGGATTAGTGGGGTGTAGTTCTTAGCGGTAAAATTATAGGTATTCTCTCGCAGAATACGACTCGTACGCCCGAGGTATCTGTATTGTTCATCTGCCCACTCTGGCTTACCCGGCCTGAAAATATTTAATTCAGTACCGTAGCCATTAAAAAAAGCGGTAGCATACTCTCGCTGAATAGGTTCCTTGAATAATTCTGCTACACGAAAAATAGCAAAATCGGGCTTTATAAATTTTGTAAGACTTAGCAAAGGGGGATAATATAATGCATTATGTACTCTTCCTGATACAATTCCTTGCATATCCTTTGGCACCGCCATTCCCTCACTGTACATGATCACGCCCTTCTTCACTCCATCTGCAGCCTCTTGCAATTCCTTACTCGACTCACCCTTTGTATCTAAGATGGCCCCATCACTATTGGTATTACGAATAATATCGGCTAGACCCAACACATGATCTTCAGCACGCGTACTCTCATCCCAAGGATTATATGCCACAAACATCTTTGTGTTCATCATGTGACAGGTATCCACCAATCGTCTAATCTGCTCCATTCCACCAGGGAGATCCCTAAACATGTCAAATTGATTACGCTGATCCAAACCCAGCGTTGGCCAAGTAGGCCAAATACCAATTACATCATCACCACCGTATAATTTCCTGCCTTTTCTTAAAAAATCTCCTAAATGAAATTTACCATCCGCTGCGTTATAATAATCCTTATCCCATGCCATCATGAGATGCATCACATACGCATGACGGATCCATTTTAAATCCTCTCGCTCAAATAATGAACTATCGAAGCTGTCAACATCATAAAGATAACGTTCTTGAAACATGAGTCGTAAACCCTCTTGCCAAGAACCTTTATAATAATCAACATACAAATGATAACTAAGGGAACCTCCCGGTTCTAACACATTTTCAAATCTGGATATAGCAGTTTTTACTGCTGACTTACGATCTCGTCGCATCAAAGCACATATAGACTTTGATGTGGTAGCATCCCAAGCACTAAATCCAAGTTCCCATGCATTATCGGGCAAAATACAATTGACAGGAGTGCGCCCCGAAAGAAAAATATGAGAGCGCGATAAGCCATGTTCCCCATAGCCTGTTATGTAAGCATTTTTGGCCTGAGTACCGAATGGCACAACATTTCTAAGATTTATTTTTTTATCAGAAACGTTTTGAAACGTAACAACTGCTTTATATCCGGGAGAAAAATCATTCTCTGGACGCACCGTTACTTTTATCAATGCTTTAACTTCAGAAGGTAAAACTGGTTTTTTGTCAAGCTCAAAAGACACAATTGGTAAAGGCGTAGGCAATAGAATATCATCAATTGCTGTAACCGTAGCCTCGTCGCTTATCTTTATCACCTTGGGGCTTTGGGCGCCTACAACACTTACGATAAATATACATAGCGTAGCAAACCATGTATGACGATAGGTAATTCTCATATAATTTATCAGTTTCGTATTACCGGAAATTCAGCAACTCTCAATATAGTGCATCCAAAAGGGATCAGTACTATTTTGTGCTCCGGCAACTCGCGCAACAATGAGCTACCTGAAACGGTGTTACCATTAGGCTGTGGCCCTGCCATATTATTATACATTGTCCAAAATGGAAGTTGTCGACCGACTGTTTCTATGTGTATAGGAGCATTTTGCGCGCGCCATGGATAAGCGTCTTTAGATATATGTTGCTTTACCACCTTAAAATGTTCCTTTACATTTCTAACAGCATTTTCGGTAAATCCAAAATTCCAGGGCGTAGTAGGCTCATAGGTCACATATGTTGTACCGAATTTTGAATCTTTATCGGAGAAACGATGCTCTTCCTTTTTTCCATCCACCTTTAGTGCGTACACCAGAGGACCTCTTTCTACTGCTACCGATTGTTCATACCACCTAGACAGCGTCACTTCCATGGACAATTGCAGCTCAACTACATCGCCATTTCTCCATTCTTTGTCAAGTATGATGATGCCGTCTTTAACATCCACTGCTTGAGAATGACCATTTATTGAAATTTTAGGAGAAGAACACCACTTGGGGATACGAAAATGAAAAGGAAATCTTACCGCTGCATGCTTTTCAAATTGTATTGTGAATTGAATCGTTTCATCGAAAGGATAAAATGTTTCTTCTCTTATAGTTACGGGAATACCCGGCCCCACTTTCAAGTTCACCACACTTGGTGCGTATACCAATGCAGCCACACCATTATCGCTAGTAGCAAACCACAAGTGCTGCGTAAACTTAGGCCAGCCCTGATGCATATTAGATGTACAGCAGGGAAAACCTGTTAAAAATCCATAGAGAACATCAGTCTCTGCATGATTAATATCAAAATTGCGAATATCTCTACTAATCTTTACCTGATTTATTTGCTGAAAGTACTGTCTATTGATAAAATGCTCATCAATCTGAGAAGGTAATACATTAAAGGCGATACGCTCTAAATGATCTGCAAAATCGACATCTCCCGTAATGACCAGCATATTCTCCAATGAATACATCAACTCCACAGCGGAGCAGAGCTCCGACCCCTGCGTAGGATTTGCTCCATGCATCATTTCGTCGGCACCGTACATACCAGTTGGAAAACCATGATAGTGCTTTAAGAGTTGTAGTCCAGTCTTTACAGATTGCACATCACTTATATCACCTGATTTTTGATAGTAAATAATGGGAGATTTTAACCCTTGAGCAAGGTTCACTCCGTGCATATTGTTAAATCGGGATATAATGGCTTCTGTTGTGAGATATGTTTTAAAGTCGAAAGTCTGCTTATGAATTAGATCTCCCAGTTCTAACAAGAACTTCTCTCCCGTAATATTATACAGCCAGTACACCACATTCAGATTATCTGCAGCCCTATATTCGGCCCAGAAACTCCAATGGCCTAAGGGTTTTTGCGGTAGCGTATTCAGCTGATATCGGAAATACTTTAATAATAGATCTATAATACGTTTATCATTAGTAGCTGAATAATATTGTTGGAGCACCTTCAACATCACCATCTTCGGCCACCAATCTTGTGCACGATCGCGCTGTAAACCAGGCTCCGGACCATAATCGGTCAAGGGCCCAAAATATCCGTTAGGCTGTTGACTCTTTATTGCCCACTCAATCCAGGGCTGTGTTTTCGCAATCAGCTCCTTTGAATCGAGAATATAAGCTAAGGGCAATAACCCATCGATCCAATAGGGCCCACGCTCCCATTGATCGCCATCTCCACCCAGCCAACCATTTCGGGGCCCCATTACACTGGGATAAAGTTCATCGAGCTTTCCTGTAGCACCATTTTTTTGTCTTATAAGCATCTCTTCCAACCAGCCACGTGCTTTGATACTACCTAGAGGTAATTCAATGTACTTTTTGGGCACTAAAGGTGGTCGATTATTCATATAATTTTGTCCCATAGTATTATAAACACAACTTAAAAAAGCACCTAGTAGTAAGAATATTTTCCATCCTCGCATCATAATTAAGTCCGTTTTAGATTAAAATTTATCTGCTTTATAAACTAGTTTTAAACTCATAAACATCCATCATCATGCGATTAATAATACCAGCCCAGATGTATGTTTTATGATACCCTCCCCAAGCTTCATCCGGACTATAGAATTCCCACAGATTATGATCTTTTTTCAGTACCTCAATCATTCCTTCACATATCTTATCAACTAAGGCAATAGCCTCTTTTTTATAACCATAATTCAACAGCCCCCGCATTATAAGATAATTCCATTCTACCCATACAGGTCCATTCCAGTATCCCTTAGGATTATAATAAGCATCTTGTGCTGATAGAGAAGGGACGCCATATTTTCTCCAGAATGCTGTAGTATCGGTTAGCTTAGCCACGAGTCTTTGTGCTTGTTGAGGAGTAGCTATTCCTGCCCATAAAGGAAGAAATCCGATAATCTCATCGCGTTTCAGATCGTTGCTGACTTTAAATGTAAAACTATGATCAACCTTATTCACATTGTAGTAAAAACCATTGACTTCATCCCAAAACACTTCATTAATCAGCTTGCTCCTCCGGGTATAATCTTCCCGCCATGTTAAAGCCTCATCTTTTAAGGACAGTTCTTCGGCCATTTTCTCAAGGGCTTTAGCTTCGTTTACAAGCATGCAGTTTAAATCCAAGCTTTCAAAATTGGTGGGATAGCCTACCTGATCCCATACTGCTACCAATGCGTCCCTTACGGATTCTAGTATTGCTTCGCCTCCCCATTCACAAAGACCATCCTTATCAGAGTCTCTATTGGCCACAACAAATTGGTAAAACTTCTTTGAAGACTCATACATTTCTTTAAGAAAGGCTTTATCCTTAGTAATCAAATACACCTCCCAGTTCAGCCAAGCATACCATGGAGCGGAGGAAGTAAGTTGCCCATTATGTTCTATGATTTCATCCAGATAGGAACCTGTTCGATAATTGATATATCCGTTAGGATATTGCCTTTCTTTATATACACGCTGCGAATTCATAGCGCTAACAGGGTCGATATATGCATAGGCGAGCATTGTAATACTTTCATGAAAAACCTGTCCCCCATGTCCCCAACCCCAGGTAGGCTCTCTCGAAAACACATAGTAGTTATACGAAGATTTACCTTCAGGCGGATAAAATACCTGACGCATCATGTTATTGCAACTCCAGTATAATGCTTCCTTATCACTGCTTTCAAACGGCAATACGGGAGTTTTACTAAACAGGCGCTCATTAGTTTTTAGAAATAAATTATGATCTAATGCCCATACATTGTTCGACAATTCCAATAAATGATTTATAGGCTTACTAATTTCAGCAACACTTCTTTGTATATGTATTCTTTGCTCCTCAGCTGGTGCTAGCGTTATTCTTTTCTCAAATCCCACAATACGGGCAAATAACGACGAAGCGTGTTTTTGTAAAGAGGGTTGTGATAAATATTCATCAAATCGGGATTGTGGCAAATTATACACCTCATCAGAATGTATGCTTCTATTTCCTTGTTGATCTTTTGCAATAATAATGTAGCTTACTATTTGTCCTGTTGGGTGGCTCTTATCCACATAAAAGTTGCGCGAAATATCAGAAGCAATTTTTTCAAAATAAAGTTTTGGATAAACCCTTTTATATACATCAAACTTATTGGAACCATTTTCTTTCCAAAATATTTTTAATCCACTTTTAGTTCTTTCAAGTTTTACATTTATTGGCTTTTGCGGTCCCTCACAACTGCCTAGTTCAATATCATTTCGCTGCGAAGCAATTTGTGTTTTACTAATAACACCCTTATAACAAGAGCCCGATTGGGCATCCGCAGCCATAATGGTATATTGATCTACAATACCACACAAACCTGCATCTAATCTAAAATAGCCATCGTTAGTAAGAGCAGCTTGGTTACTCCCCAGTACAGGAACATTTTCGGTAATCAATACCCGATCATTATCAGAAGGAAACAGTTGTAATCTTAAATGCTCATCTGCTTTATCGAAACGAACTTTGCCGGGCAAGAATGCTCTTCCATGGAAGAGTAATTGCGATTTTTGTTTTTTCACATCGGGAAACGGATATTGAAAAGCCTCTCCGCTTTCACTATAAAAAATAAAATAATCATCAGGCTCCTCTAGCATAGAAAAGTAATTCCGGATGCTATCTACATAAGGAAGATTATGAGAGCGTGTCCAAGAATCAGGGAGCTCCTCATGCAAAAAACTAAATCCTGTTTGAATTCTTGATATTTCACGAAAAGGAATGCCTTTTTTTCTCATAAAAGGCAATACACTTAATTGTACAGGCTTTTCTCCTTCGTTTTTAACTTTTACGCTAAGTATTGCACTAACAGAACTGTACACTAAAAATGAAACATAAACCTTAATATCTTTAAAAGGATACATTTCATATACTACCATATCTGGGTAGCTAGCTTTAATAAGTATCGGACGGTGCATGTCCTTTATTTTATAAACCCATTTCCCATCCATCAAAAAGCCAATACCAATATCCCCACCTGTATCAGTTATAAAATCAGCACCTGCATTAGGAATGTAATATTGAAAATGATAACCTTCGTCCAGAATAAAGTTAGAGCGCTCCATTGCTGCGGCATATGTAGTATAAAGCGGAAAATTACTGTCAGCACTAAGGTTTGAAAGGTACGGCCTTTGAGCATACGCATAAAATCCAATCAACCCATAAAACAATAGTAGTAGTATTTGTCTCTTTGTGCCTTTCATTATAATCAATCCAAGTATAATGTAAATCATTTTGCGCACAGAGCAAGGCGCCTTATATCTCGCATAAAATTAACCAACAACGCTTATCCAGAGCGGTTTTTGCATAGTGTTTTCTACTACTGCCACCGGGAACGTTTCCGGAAACGTTCCCGACTTTATATCATTTTGTAGATTCTCTTACAACAAGACTGGTTCTAAGTTTATAAGTTTTATGTTGAGATAATCCAGTAAGTATTTCATCGATTAGCAAACCCATAGCTAGCTTTCCTACTTCATAAGCTGGTTGCATAACAGACGTAATTGTGGGCTGCGTGATATTGCAGACAGGGTCATCATTAAATCCTACCACTTGTACATCATGCGGAACTCTTATTCCTTTTTTACTAAAATACTTCAAGGCCACAGCGGCACATAGATCGTTCACCATAAATATCCCATCCGGCTTTTGTGGTTGTTCCATTATTTTACGAATGGCCTTGAGTGCATTATGTTCAAATGACTTTGTTACTGCAATCATTTTTTTATCAGCCCTCATTCCGTGCGCTTCCAGCGCATCTTTATAGCCTTTCAATCGATTGGCACAAACTGTTAAATTTTGAGGTCCTGCAATATGCGCTATCCTTTTGCATCCTTTTTTTATAAGCAGCTCTACAGCCTTATAGGCGCCTTCATATTCATCCACAATAACTTTTGTGCAATCATATTGATGTAATATCCTATCAAACATTACAACAGGAATATTCATATTAGCAAGTGAATCATCATTTTTTGTTTCACTAGAAACAGATATTAATAACCCATCAACATTACAAGCTACAAGCCGTCGCACGCCCTCTTTCTCCTGTTGAAAACACTCATTGCTTTGATAAAAAATAATATGGAAACCCGCTTCATTGGCAACATCAGTCATCCCGCTTAGAGCCTGTGAAAAATAATGCGATTGGATAGTTGGTACAAGTACGCCAATAAGTTTAGACTGTCTGTTTACCAGACCTTGTGCAATAGCATTAGGCTCATAATTCAGTTCCTTTGCAAGGCTTACTACCAATTGCTTAGTTTTAGCACTCACATCTGGAGCATCATGCAATGCCCTATATACTGTAGAAACTGAAACATTAAGTTGTCTGGCCAGGTCTTTTATTGTTACCCTTTCCGGCTTCATTATAGGCAGTATAAAAATCTAAGAAAAATTATCAAAGGCGCACATTTCGAAATACAACCAAAAGATAAGCAATTCTAAGAATTTTCAAATATATAAAGCATACTGCCCATATAATTATATACCTATAATCAAAGAAAACTTGCAATATTAGGTGCTGCAATATTATTTTTTCAAAGAGGATTCGTATCTCATAGCAGCATTATAATCTACAACATAGCGCCACCAATTATTTAAATGGCCATCTTTTTTGTTGATTCCCTTGAAATGAGGAATATGTCGATACCACCAACACATATATCCCAGATGGCTACATTGCCACTCTTTACAATCCACCTGACGCGGTGCCGCAGAATAAATGTCGGGATAGTTCTTCCACCCATCTGCATGCGTTGGTACGATTAAGGAATTTTTCCAATCATAATCGGCCTGCGCATTGGGTGGAAAATGTATATTTCCAATGTGTGCTTTTCCAGCATCCACCTTATCGTATGTTGTAAAAAGCTCCCAATTATTTTTATCAACAGCCTTATTATCCCATCTTCCATACACTTTGCGCATGATTGACTCAAAGCGATGTCCGTAACTTTCAAGAGCCAAAGACATTTCCCTTTCATAGTTAAGCCCCATGATAGTAAGTAGATCTTTACAAGACGTATTCTCTACAGGGGTAGAATTAAGCCAAAATGCATTCTGTCCCGCAAAAGTAGACTCCCATGCTCCTGCATAAGGGAAGGTCCAAACCCATACTTCATGAATTTCACCTTTATCACGCATTTCACAAAATCCATAATAATCTAGAAATGCATTATAGTCAAATCGTGTACCATGTTCTTTAAAAGTTTTCCAACCAGGCTCATTCAATAGCTCCACCACACGCTCCAAGCTCAACATCTCATCAGAACCCTTAAGACGCGTAAAAAACTTATCGTCGTCATATATTTTCACTATCTTATAATTGATGGTGCCATGACTCACAGAGAATAAAGTATCTCTATACTGCTGTGTAAGAGCATAAGGATCATGCCACGAAAAAGTATAACCTGGAGTCTTAAATATTTCATGCAATCTTTTATTCCCCATAGAAGGTATTCGAGGATCCTGTATTACCACCGCTACCTTTATCTCCTGCTGCTCATCAACAGGTGGAGAAGAATTAGCTGTTCTTGAACCTGTATTTTGGGTAGAACAAGCTATCAAAAAAAATACAAAATAGAAAAGGGAATAATATCGATGCAGCATGCTACAATTATTAATTAACTTAATTAAAAGTACCATCTAAATAAGTACAAGGGAAAGTGACTGAAATTTTATACGTTCCGCTCCTCAGGAACTTCACCTGAGATCTCAATCGGGCATACCATCTGATAGCCCCCCACTCAGGTTCAGGCCATGGATTTAAAGATGCATATTTCATCTCTTCATATACTTCTCTTCGCAAAGTAGCCGTATCTAGTATGGAATAATCGTAGGTGCCACTTTTTTCAAATGTTGTCATAAATCCCGAGCTAACAGGCCATGGAGTCATTGGAAACTCAACCATGGCACCTTCCTCGGTATTCACCCTGTTCAATCCTAGTCTAAAATAACTATCCGTAGTAGTACTATATATGTCATAATCTCTAGGATCGAAGATGCGGCCTTCAGCATCTTTAAACTGAAGTATTAAACGCACCCCAACATAAGGTGTATCAGCCACTCTGGTTAGTTGAAATAATTCCTTACCATTATTATCGTAAATATTTTGAATACGCTCCGGTGCTGTGGCCGCCTGAATATCATCGTATAGCGTAAAGGTGGTTTCCCCATTAGTATTTACTAGTAATATAGCAGTAGTTGCCATATTAATATCAAAATCTCTTCCACTTTGTGTTAGACGAATTTTTGCATAGTCCTTAATAATGCGCTCACCTTTTGAATTTTTTACTCTTACATCAATATGAAACACATCACCTGGATTTTGTAATGTACTTGTTGTCTCCAAAAAATAGAGAGAACCATTTGTTTTATTAATAATTATCGGTGGTGCTTTTTGCTCAGAAATCTTGGCCAAAACCTGCTCCAATGTAGTATCCGTCAAATAATTATAGGGTTGAAGCCATGACCGATAAGGTAGTTCCTCAAAAAATTGTTCTGATCTATTACCATTAGCATCCCTAATATTTTCAATATAGAACTCAACAGGCTGAGAAGAACCATCCAGCCAGGCCACATCAGTGTTGGTTCTAATTCCTATAGGCACATCAATAGTATCAGCTCCTTTCAGCCGAATCTCATCACTTATAAATCCTTTCTCCACTGGATCTTTCTTACATGCGTATATAACTAGAAACATCATGATATATACAAGTAGTTTCTTCATCTGTTACAGTTTTATATTTTACAATAAATCATCCGCCCTGGTGCCAAAGAAAAACAGGGTGTGATAATAGTAATGCTCATTAAAATTGTAGTTCCCCACATATAGTATATGAACAACACCTGTGGTGGTCTCTACATCTGACAAGTACATTTGATACACTTGATCACATTCGGGATTATCATACCCTAAGGCAGCTCTTTGCTCCCCAGTAGTTTCCCAATTTGCGCCGCGTTTAAAATGCACAAATACCTTTTTGGGAATGGTCTGCATAAAATTGGGGTATTGATATCCGGCACCCGGTACGTTTGACCCATCCCATGCAGCCGCAGGCTCAGCCGTGGACTCTCTTAAAGCTAACAGAACACTATCGGTACCATTAAGTGTTGCAAGTTTGATACCTTCACTATTTAACTCATTGCTAGTATATTTACCTCGAACCACATACATTTTCAATTGCTGCAGATCCTCTACTGGAATGTCTTCTACCGTCCACAATGTGGCTCTAGGATCTAATCTTAATCGTCTATTATTAATTCTTCTTAAATATCTGTTTACCGAATATTGGTTGGGAGATATAAGTGTAACGTCTCCATTAATTTCATTAATTAGATTGGCGCGCTCAAACAAACGAGCTACACTTTGAGTAATTTCCTGAGACTTAAGAAATTCATAGGTAGTCATGTTTACCTTATTGGTTTCATTGCGGGTACCACCAATAATGTAGTCTTTTTTGCAGGCCATCATTAAAACGGCTAACAACCCAATGAATAATATCTTTTTCATTTTTACATTTTTTTGTTAATAGAACCTCCGCATGCAAAAAGTCTTGACACTATAATTACCAGCTTGTTTTTCCATTCCAGTAAGGAGTTTGCTGAATCATTTTATTCCGCAATAAAATATTACTACCTACCGGCCAATAATAACCTTGCTGATTATAGCGAGCGGCGTCTATATGCGGCATATTTTCAATAAATCCGTTACGTATGTAATCAAAGAACAGTTTACCTTCTCCCTGTAGTTCACTTGTGCGCTCTTGAAGGATAGCTTTTAATACATCACTACCAGAATAGTTAGACAAGCCTGCTCTTTGTCTTATTTCATTGATAATAGGAATGGCTTTACTAGACTGGTTAGTATAATAATATGCTTCTGCAAGTAGTAGTTTTACATCAGTAAATCTGAAAACAGGAATATTAGCATCTGCAAAATACCCCAGATATTCGTTCCACTGGCGCGAGGGATCTGGAGTGAATGAAGCAAACTTTGTTAACCATGTTACTAGCTCTCGATCTACCGCCGTTTGACTCACGTCAGAAAAAGGATCGTTATAAGGCGACTCCCAGGCTGCGAAAAACCAATCAGCTCTTTTATCCTGGGGATACTCGGGATACATCATCGGTTTCTTAATGGCCGGAACCCAATTGATACTACTGGCTCTGTCTTTTTTTACATCCCCATCGAAAGGCGGAATTTTACATGTCAAATACTGTATTCCTCCCGCGTCTACACGATAACTCTCTCCCAACGCTGCAGAAACACTTAACTCAAAAACCGATTCAGAAGACTTCCCTTTAAAAAGATTTTGTACCGCCTCTCTTGATCCATAAGAAGCTAATACATACCCCCCGTTAGTAACAACATTTTCAAGATCTGTAACAGCTTGCGTATAGTATTCATTAGGAGACGCTCCATCTCTTTTCTTTAAAAAAGCCATCCACATATTGGCATATCCTGAAAGTGCTAGAGCGCTTCCTTTATTTGCAATCACACCCCAATCATCCGACCCCGGTCTTCCAAAAGAAAGCAAAGAAATGGCCTTAGCAACATCCTCGAGCACAGTATTCATAATTTCGACATCAGGTACGCGTGCTCTATTAATTAATAAATTATCAGCATCTATCACTTGCTCAGAGCTTTCAATAGGATCTAAAATAAGAGGAGCATGCCCCCATATGGTAGCGATATTATAATAAGTGAGCGCTCTTAAGAAATAAACTTCTCCCAAAAGTCTATTTTTATTTCCGCTAGAAAATAATCCGTCATCCATCTTCTCGATACGCGAAAGCGTTAGATTAGCCATTGCAATCACCTTATAATAGTTACCCCAATTAGCCATACCATCTAAGTTTCCCCAAGCTCTCTGATTTGCAGGTATATTAACCGTCTGGTATAATGCATCAGGAGATCCACCATTCCATCCTCTCCTATAATATCCTGTAGTTACATCTCCTCGCTCATACATTTCTGCCGTAACCATAATACCCCTATATAATGCATATACGCCTAATACTGCTTTTTCAGCATCATTCTCATTTGACCAGAAAACGTCATTATAAACCAGATCTATCTGTTCGGGATTGAGAAAGTTTTTGCCGCAAGAAAACAGTACAAAACTGAAAGTGATTGCAATAAGGAGCTTTTTCATTCGTGTAAGATTTATATAATGAAGGCCCGAATAAAGTTTTCTATATATGAATTCAACCTTTTTCATAAGTAAAAAAATTAGAAGTTGATGTTTATCCCCAAAGAGATATTCTTGGTGATAGGATATCCTTGCCCTACATAATACCCAGTCTTTGAAACCTGTCGGGGATCCGGAACATTTGACTTCTTCCACATATACACATCGCGCATGGTACAATAAACCTGAGCATTTCTCATATACAACTTAGACGCTATTCTCGCAGGCAAGGAATAAGCAATGGTAATATTGTCAATATTCCAATAATCACCTTTCTCTATAAACATAGAAGACCTTCTAAATGAGCGTGCACTACCGCCATCGCTGTAATTAATAAAACGCATGGGATAATAAGCATCATCGCCCGGATATTCCCAGAAACGAATTTTATTACCGAAATCATAAAGTGCATTCTGAAAAAATGCAATATTATCATCATACTGAGCTAACATCTCCTGCAAAGAAGTGTTGAAAATGTAATGGCCAAACGCAAATGAGCTCTGAACTCTGAAAGAAAATTGTTTCCATCTAATATTGGTTGAAACCCCTCCCATTACTTTGGGCTCTGGAGATTTGCCCGGAATAATTTTTTTATCATACCCATAATCCGCTCCATCTATCTGGTAATCTCCATTTACATCAGTAAATAATGGCATACCGGGGAATATTTTGCCAGATCGTCCAATAGCCAACCCAGCGTCTGCCCACAAATACGTCATGGGAGTCCCTGTCATAGGATTCACAGGCAAGTCGTCCTCATTTTGAAGAGGCCCTAAATATTCATAAGTATAATACTGGAAACTGGGTTCCCCTACTACAAAAGCATAATCACCATTAATATAATCACGACCGCCGTTACCCAATTTAGCAATAACAGTTTTGTTTCTTGCCAGATTCACAGTCCAATCCCACTGAAAAGAATTGGTTCTTGGAAACAAATACCCCATAATGCTCAACTCATATCCGTTACTAATCATATCAACGAGATTGGAGCGAATAGAATTAAATCCCATAAAAGGAGAAAGTGCTGAAGTAAAAATGAGCCCTTTTTCGTATCGCGAATAGAGGTTAGTATTTATATAAAGACGTTCCTTAAAAAATTCTAGGTCCAGACCATAGTTTACTTCCTCCGAAGTGCTCCAAGAAAGAGAAGTATTCGCTATTTTATTGAAATCGGAAATCAGAACTGTTTTACCATTATAAGTCTTAACGTCTAGTTTATTACTATATATATTTCCTATTCCAGAACCTATATTATTAATTGCAATAAAAGAGTTATACTGTAATAGCGGATCCGGATCTATCTGTCCAGCTCTACCGTATGAGAAGCGTAACTTACCAAATGTTAGTACATCGCTCTTCATCCAAGGTTCTCTAGTAAAAATCCAGTATGTAGATAAGGATGGGAAAGTGGCCCACTTATTATCAGCACCGAATCTAGAATGTCCATCTCTTCTGATAACACCCTCTATTTTGTAGCGATCTTTATATCCATAGGACAGGTTGGCAAAATAAGATAGCATGTTTGACTTTACTACGTCCGAGCCGCCGTTGATAGATTCCTTTTTATATCCTTTAATCACTTTTATATAATCACTCGGACCATCTTCTGCATCTACCCAATCGGTAGACTGACGATCTTTTTTCATCTCTGTACCCAATAAACCCGCTATTTCATGATCATTCACCTCTTTAAAATAACTGAGAACTGAACTTCCCGTAAAAGAGAAGTTTTCACTATTCCAACTCTGTGCATAAGATAAGCTATTGTAAGCGGCCGTGGTGGGAACGAAGTATTGCTTTCTTCCTAAATCAATAAACAACGACCCCTGATTATCCCAAGTAAAGTTTTTCAAGAATTTTATCCTCAATGCATCACTAAACCGCAATTGATAAGTCCCATTTTTCTGATACACATCACTCAATCTACCCGATAATAAATCCAGTTCCTGTTGGGTTCTGTAATAAAGAGAAGAAGGCAATTGTGTTGGGCTTGTTGGGAAAGTGCGCATTCTATCTGTGCTACCTCCTCTTCGATCAAGCAGTGCGAAGTTCATAACAAAGTCGTTATGCACATATTTACCAATATCACTTACTACGCTGGAATTCACCGAAAACCTTTTAAAGCCAATTCCACTCAAAATACCCTTTTCATCATAGTATCCTAGCCCAATACGATAAGCCCCTAGTTCGTTACCGCCATCAATAGCAATATCGTGTCTTTGATTAAACCCATTTTGATAAAATAGAGCTTGATAATCGTAGGCACCATTAAAAGCTGGATTATTTTTATCGGTAAGTACAGGTGGCAGCATATACCCATAAACCTCAAGCCCGTTACGAACATCGATCCAAGCCTGATCGCCAAACAATGTTCTCATACTAATTTCATATAGTCTTAGCTTTTCTTCTCGTTCTGCCTCACCTATAAATACTTTTAACTTCTCGGGCTTCAGATTTACACCATAGGCTCCATTATAAGCGATCCTTGTCTTTCCTTTACGTCCTCTTTTCGTTTTAATAATAATTACACCATTTGCACCTCTGGCTCCATATATCGCAGTAGCTGCTGCATCCTTTAGTACATCAATAGATTCAAAGTCATTAGGATTTAATGTTGCAAAAAAATCGTTCTGTGTTGCATCGAAGCCAGCTAAATCACTAAGCGACATAGGAACACCATCTACTATATATAGCGGATTGCTCAAGCCGCTTGCATCATCTGCAGCAGAGAGACTACTGTTACCTCGTATAACCAATCCGCCTGTAGCACCTCCCGGAACGCCTGCTCTTACAATTGTCTGCATACCTGCCACTTTACCTGCCAACACATCTAGGACCGTGGATGTAGGAATATTCTGCAGATCTTGCATATTAACAGAAGCTACCGCTCCCGCCACATTCTTTCTTAAAACATTCTTATACCCCATTACCACCACTTCACTAAGACCTGTACCTAACTCATCTGCACTTAATTTAATAACACGATTGTGTACTTCGGATACGGGTAGTGTTTGCGATAAATACCCAACAAATGATATCATTAATGAGTCGGAGGCTACAGCATTAATCGTAAAGCTCCCATCATCTGAAGTCATTGTAGTTGTTCCTGATTTAATCGCCGCTACAGTAACACCCTGTAATGGTTTTCCGGCCTGATCAGTAATCGTTCCTTTAATAATCTCATTCTGCCCAAACATTACCTGAGGTAATACACTGAGAAAAATCAACAATACTGATCGTAAAATTGAGAGAATAACAAGCGAACATCTCATAGCATGAGGTTTATGTCAGGCAATAATTTTATTACATCTAAAATTATGACAAGCCATGATATAAACGCCCGATCTGACATAATTGATGATCGGGAACGTTTCCGGAAACGTTCCCGAATGCTAATAATTGCATCTTAGACATGCTACCACATAGAGAGTAAGTACAAAACTACTCCCTACGCATCCAATGGCGGATTTCGTTACAACAACTATCTATTTTTATTGCAAAACAAAAGCAACTCCGTAATGAGCATCGAAATGAAGCATCAATCAAAAGCAGAGGCGGCATGAAATCTGCGAAGATTAATCATATTATTAGACAGTTCAAAACGGTTCCAGTGCCGATGAAGCACCATAGCTGCTCCTATGGCAGAAGCCTGTGATACAGATGCCGCATACACTTCAATATGAGGATAGGCATCGGCCAACAATTGCATATAAACTTCATTCTTTGCGAAACCTCCATCCACAAACAGTTTTTTTATTGTATTATTTATCACCAAATCAGTGGAGGCCTTCTGCGCCAATACGATTTGTTTGATGAAATTCATATAAGCTTCTTCGTAACTCGCATACGCTGACACATCAAAAGAGGTAAGGTCTTTCAACGGAGGTTCTTTTCTGATTAAGTTTTTATCAAAAGCAATCTTCTCAAAATAATTCAGTTCAGTACCGAAATAATCCGACAATTTTTTAACCACAATTTCATGAGCATAGCCAGCCATCAAGCGGGAGGATTTCACCGTAGCTCCCTCATAGGTCATATAACACAGGCAATCGTTCTCCAGCTCACTCTGGGTAAGGGGTGTATTATTAAAAGCATTCATGCTAATACACCAGGTACCGGTAGAAATCAGCAAGAATGGCTCATTTACATGTTTAATGTAAGGTATAAATGCCGAAGAGCTGTCATGTAGTCCTACTCCGCATTTTAACGGCTTATTATTGTAAACTATATCTATTACATCTGTTCCGGGAAAAAGAGGTGGCATCTTTTTATCAATTCCTTCCTTAAACACCCAGTCATGATAATTACCTGTAGTAAAATCCCACAATGCCGTATGACACCCGATACTGGTGATATCAGCGTAGTGCTTTCCCGATATCAGAAAACTCATATACTGCGGCAGATGTAAGGATGCGGCAATTCTTGAAAAAATTTCAGGGCGATGATATTTCAATGCATACAATTGCAATCCGGAGTTCAGGTTGCCCAATGCAGGAGAGGCAGTTGTCAGTGATATAGCTTCCTTTGTGCCGTGTATATCATAAAACTGCTTTTCAATTTCAATAGGATAAGGTTTCAGATAATTGTATAAAGGTGTAACTATATTATTTTCTCTATCAAGATGCACAAAGCTAGCCCCATATGCAGAAAAATTGATAGCCTTGATGTCGTAGGTGCTATCTTGGAGATATTCGCTCAGTGTATTTCTCACCCATTTCGAAAGTACCTGTAAGTTTTCACATGGAAAACCATCTTCATCTTCTATTTCCGTAAATGTTTTAGAAGACTCCTCCACGATCTTATAATCCTCATTAAAAAGAAAAAACTTTTTATTGGTTTTTCCAATATCAAATATAGCAATTACCGACACCAAGACTATCTATATTTAAACAATGATTAATCACACAGCTAATATGACTAGGCCATCCTTATAGGCCAGTAGCCACCGTCTTCTCCCCGCGTTTTCCTATAAGTTGTTGCCTTACCTTAGCATCTCTAAATAATTGTAGGGGCTGCAAAGCACCACCGGCCCTCAAGCGGGCTTCTGCTACCAGTGGCCGCAAATCGGTTCGAAATGCATGTTGCAAAATCTCTTGAGCAGCTGCCACATCATTACTCATCTGCGCTTCATTAAGCGCTTTAGTATCCACCAGCAGCGCTTGTGCATAAGCCAGTTTAATAGCTTCTACACTTTGCAATAAATCCTCAAGTGGGTCTTTTACATTATGACTGGCATCAATCATCCATCCCAAATCCGTTGCATGATTCATACCACGAGCATCCATTCCCTCTACCAACTCATTAAATATTAAGAAGAGCTGATACGGTTTAATACTTCCCACCGTCAAATCATCATCGCCGTATTTACTATCATTAAAATGGAAACCACCCAGCTTACCTTCGCTAAGCAACAACGCAACAATCTGTTCAATATTCGCATTAGGCAGATGGTGCCCTAGGTCTACCAATGTATAAGCCTTATCACCTAATTTACTTGCATATAAAAATGATTGCCCCCAATCACCTACTGTAGTGGAATAAAAATTAGGTTCATAAGCTTTATACTCTACAAACATCTTCCAGTCGTCGGGTAACGCTTTATATACCTCTTGCAAGCATTCCAGCGTATTATTAAACGCCCGTCTAAAGTTCAACTGTCCGGGGAAGCAGGAACCATCGGCCAGCCACACTGTTAGCGATTTAGAGCCTAATTCAATACCATAATTTATAACTTCAATATTATGCTCAATTGCTTGACGACGCACAGCCTTGTCTACATGCTGCATAGAGCCAAATTTATAACTCAAGGCCTGCCCTTCCTGATCCTGAAAGGTATTGGAGTTCATAGCATCAAAGCGAAGTCCCAAATCCGCTGCTAAGTTTTTAATAGCCTGCGGATCTCGGGGAATATCCCAAGGGATATGCAATGATATCGCACCACTGCTGCGATTCAACCGATGTAGCAATCCTATATCCTCCAGTTTTTCTTCAAGGCAAGAAGGTTCGCCACCTCCACTAAAACGCCCGAAACGAGTACCTCCACTTCCTAATGCCCACGATGGAATTGCAATCTGAAAATCGATTAGCTTGTTAATAATATCTTCAACCCCTTCAATTTCCGAAGTTAAAAACTCCAACCGCTTCCTATGCGCAGCAAGCCCTTTCTCGTTATGTGCATCTATCTGCGACTGACTTATAATCATATAACCAAGCTTTTTTACAATTTAGTAAATCTTTTTAAACCGATATATGCCCAAAGTGCTTATCGCAGGAAAGCCTGCGCCACGCCACCATCTACATTCAATACGTTTCCTGTAGATTTATTCAACAATCCACTTACAAACACAAAACATGCATTGGCTATATCTTCCGGAAGAATCACTTCTTTCATGAGCGTGCGTTTAGCATAAAACGCTGGCAATTCCTCCACTGTAATACCATAAGCTTTTGCACGTCCCTCAGCCCAACCGCCGGCCCAAATATTGGAGTCAACAATTACAGCATCTGGATTTACAGAGTTGACACGAATTTTATCATCCCCCAGTTCTGCAGCCAATAAACGCGAAAGATGCGCCTGAGCAGCTTTTGCCGAACCATAGCCAGCGTTATTAGGACCAGCCACTACAGAATTTTTCGACACAATATTTATGATATCGCCACCTATATTTTGCTTACGCATTACTGCTACTGTAGCTTTCGATACCATAAACTGCCCTTTCACCAGTATATCGTACAGGCGATCCCATTCCTCTATCGAATGTTCTGCAATACTCTTCGAGATGCTAATACCCGCATTATTCACTACAATATCCACACCGCCAAAAGCCAGTATAGCGTCTTCCAGAGCGGCATCGATAGAGGTTGCATCTGTTACATTCAGAGTTACGGAAGTTACCGCATCTTTACCATACTGTTTGGTAAATTCCTCTACCGTAGCCTTCATTCTTTCTTGATGAATATCGCTGATAATTACACAAGCTCCTTCCTGTGCAAATTTTTTAGCTATAGATTTACCAATACCACCACCGCTTCCGGTTATCAGTGCTACACGTCCACTTAAAGGTTTAGGCTTGGGCATTCGCTGCAATTTAGCTTCTTCCAGCAGCCAATATTCAATATTGAAAGCTTCCTGACGGGGTAGCGATGTGTATTCGGAAATAGCTTCAGCACCACGCATCACATTAATGGCGTTAATGTAGAACTCTGCCGCTACCCTTGCCGTTTGTTTATCTTTCGCAAAAGCAAACATTCCAACTCCCGGGTAGAGGATAATTACCGGGTTAGGATCGCGCATCGCCGGACTATCAGGATGCTTACAGGTTTCATAATACTCCTTATACATCTGACGGTAATCTTCAAACAATGGCTGCAACTTTTCTTTTACAACCGCTACATCATCTAAATTCTCATCAGGAGCGAGATTCAATACCAGCGGACTTATTTTCGTACGAAGGAAATGATCCGGACATGAAGTTCCCAAAGGCGCCAGTCGTTCCAAGTCATTGGAATTAATATACTCTAATACGCGTTCATCATCGGTAAAATGTCCTATCATTTTTACATGTGAGGAGCAAAAGCCGCGCAGCACAGGGGCCAGAGCGGCAGCTTGTTTCAATCTTTTTTCCTTGGACAGGGGCTCCATCTTAACGCCACCAAATGCAGGCCTTTTTTTACCAATATTTTGCTCAATATATGCTGCACATTTTTCAATTACCTCCAATGTATTCATATAGCTTTCGTAGGCCGTATCTCCCCAGGTAAACAAACCGTGAGAACCGAGCATAATTCCTCTGATACCGGGGTTCTCTTCTACACAACGTTTCAACATCAGCCCCAACTCAAATCCTGGTCTCTGCCAGGGCACCCAACCTATAGTACCTCCAAAAAGCTCTTTAGTAATCGCTTCCCCATCCTTAGCAGCAGCAATGGCAATAGCTGCGTCAGGATGCAAATGATCGATATGTTTAAATGGTAGAAAAGCATGTAAAGGCGTATCTATGGAAGGTGCCTTAGACTTCAAATCATAAATGCAATGATTGAATAGCTCCACCATTTCATCCTCATACTCCACCCCACGGTATACTTTTGTAAGGCTACGCAGTTTATCTACATACAGCGCAGCAAGGCCGCTCTTTTTTAATGTTCCTAGGTCACCACCGCTGCCTTTCACCCACATCACTTCCGTATCTTCACCGGTAAGGGGATCTTTCGCAGTTACTTTGCAAGAGGTATTGCCTCCTCCATAGTTAGTTAGTCGCAAATCTGCACCCAATAAATTGGAACGATAAATCAACAATGCCACCTCATCTCCGGCTAATTCCGCCGCTTTGGCTTCATCCCACAAATAACTTACATGTTTAAACTTCTTTGCTTCTGTACCCATAATCATTAATTTATAAAACGCCTCTAAGAGTATTTGATATACTATTACTAAATCATTTTAATCAACCTACCGCATCGAATTGCCCCAGCCTACTAACAGCACCGATAGCAGTATTACCAGAATTCCTGCAATTACAGTTACTAATGTTTTTTTACTTACACCTTTCCACTCTTTCAGTATTAGTCCCCACACATTGGCAATAAGAATAATAAAGGCCATATGTAATATCCACGAGCTGGCACCGTTTCCTAGCTTGCTTTCCCCCATGCCGTAAAAGAAAAATTGCAAAAACCAGGTAGTACCAGCTAGTGCACAAAAAATTATATTACGTATAACAGGTGCACTGCTATTAGCGTAGTCGCCGTAAGTTTTATTACGCACATTAAGCAGCAAGCACCATATCAGATTTGTAGTAAGTCCTCCCCACAGTATAACGATGTATGATACATTATTCTGAAAAAGAAATTCACCTTGTCCCGGATGTGCTTCTTTCCATAAACTATTAGCTACTTCGGCCATGGGCTTTGCCGCTTCTATACCAAAGTTGAAACAAGCGCTTAATATACCTGAAACAATTGCTACAAATATTCCCAGCCCAAATTTATACTCGTCCTTACCGGAAAGATGCGCCTCAGCATCAGAATCAGGACGCGCTTCCTTTCCTCCTACACCCGCCAATTCTTTTTCTTTCATCATTCCTGCCTTGCCACAAAGTACTATCCCCACAATACATACTAGCAATCCTGCCAATACGGTACGTCCCCAGCCGGTATGGGTAAGACTAGTAATCATATCCTTGCCTTCGGCCGGATTGAACTGATAATAAATAGCCGGAATCAGCGCACCAAACACCATACAAAGTCCAAGAATAACACTGCTTCCTAACGAAACTCCCAAATAACGGACCCCTAATCCATATGTTAACCCCCCAATGCCCCATAATACACCGAACAAATAAGCGTATCCGATTACCGATTTATCTGCCTCCGCAATAATTTGTGTGAAATCGGGAATCGTCAACCAAGCTGCTATAGGCGGAACAACCAGCCAAGAAAACAAACCTCCGATTAACCAATAAGTCTCCCATGCCCAACCCTTTACTTTTTTATAGGGTATATAGAAACTACCGGAAGCAAATCCGCCGATAAAATGAAAAATAACTCCTAATAAGGCATTCATATGAACAAGTGTTTCGTTTAGCTATTATTTACAGATTGACGACCCGAAAATAGGCAATGTAAAATCCGCAACCATCATGCTCCATCATGACTATTTTCATAGGAAAAAATTGTTATACCTGATATTGCGAAGAATTACTTTTGTAAGAAATTCCAGAGTCTTTGCTTTATCAGATTTTAAAAATATATGCACGGCTTGCGAAACCACTGTTTTTCCACTCTTTGATTGTGGACAAACAAAGCATGCTCACGCTTAAAGGTCCGTTGTTGATTGCTAGCAATCACCCTAACTCCTTTCTGGATGCAATCATATTTGATATATTGTTTGACCTTCCCATCACTTCATTAGCCCGTGGTGACGCATTCCAGTCCAAACAGGTTTTTCGCATACTGCGTATTTTAAAGATGCTTCCTATCTACCGTATTAGGGAAGGAGCGGAAAACCTCCACATTAATTATCAGACATTCGACGCCTGTATTGAAATTTTTAAAAAGAATGAAGGGGTTCTGATATTCAGCGAGGGGTTATGTGTAAATGAATGGCGTCTACGACCTCTTAAAAAAGGAACTGCCCGTCTTGCATTGAAAGCCTGGAAGGGAGGTATTCCCTTGAAAGTACTACCCGCAGGAATTAACTACAGCTCATTCCGGCGTTATGGCAAATTGATTCATGTGCGCTTTGGCGAACTTATTGGAAAAGAACATTTCGATCTTTCTCTTGCAGAAGGCAACGTCTATAACCAATTCAACGAATTGCTACAAGCACAACTACAGCAATTGGTTTATGAAATTCCAGGTGGAAACTACAACCTCCTACAGGAAAAATTCGGAAAATCACCCCGAACCACAAAGATGGTTCTGGCCCCACTTGCTCTCATGGGTGCGCTTCTTCATGCACCATTGTATGTATTAGCTACACTCATTACACAATTATTCTTTTCGAAAAGCATCCATTTCGACGCAGTCATTTTTGCACTGCTCTTTTTAAGCTATCCTGTTTACTTACTCGCAATAATGCTTCTGGCATGTAGTATCTGGGGCGGATGGGGTTTACTATGCTTGTTACTATTACCCCTTACGGCAGCTTGTTATGTAAAATATGATATCAGGCTAGATAAATAGGTTAGTTGCTGTTAACTACAGCTTTGCACTTTTTATATATGGTTAGAATAAAAAAACCCGGCTTGAGGCCGGGTTTAATATGATGCTAAAATCACTTTTCATTAAGCAGTGATTTTACCTTTTGCTTTAGCAATTACTTCTTCGGCGATGTTGTTAGGAGCCGGAGCGTAATGCGAGAACTCCATAGTAGAAGATGCGCGGCCAGAAGTCAGCGAACGCAGTTGGGTTACATATCCAAACATTTCGCTCAGTGGCACTTTAGCCTTAATAACCTGAGAGCCTGCACGGGTATCCATACCTTCCATCAAACCACGACGACGGTTCAAGTCACCAGTAACATCACCCATGTATTGCTCTGGAGTAATTACTTCTACTTTCATGATTGGTTCCAGCAGAATCGGCTTAGCCTTGCGAGCAGCTTCGCGGAAACCTTGTTTAGCACAAAGCTCGAAAGACATAGAGTCGGAGTCAACCGGGTGGAAGCTACCGTCGAATACACGAATCTTCATGTTATCTACTGGATAGTTGGCCAACACACCGGCAGTCATAGCTGACTCGAAACCTTTCTGAATCGCAGGTACAAATTCACGAGGAATAGCACCACCGAAGATATCGTTAACAAACTGGAAGTTCTTATCAGGATTTTCTTTCTTCCAATCTTCATCTACAGGACCGATACTGAAGAAGATATCAGCGAACTTACCACGACCACCGGTTTGCTTTTTCAGGATTTCGCGGTGTTCAATAGTTGCAGTAAAGGCTTCTTTATAAGCCACTTGAGGAGCACCTTGGTTTACTTCTACCTTAAACTCGCGACGCATACGGTCTACAATAATATCCAGGTGCAACTCACCCATACCGCTCAGAATGGTTTGTCCGGTATCTTCATCGGTTTTTACACGCAATGTGGGATCTTCTTCTACCAGCTTAGCGATGGCCATACCCATTTTATCTACATCGGCTTGAGTCTTAGGCTCTACCGCAACTGAAATCACAGGCTCGGGTATGAACATGCTTTCCAGTACAATGGGATTATTTTCGTCACTAAGGGTATCCCCAGTTTTAATTTCTTTGAAACCAACAGCAGCTCCGATATCACCGGCTTCGATGAAGTCGATGGGGTTTTGTTTGTTGGCAAACATTTTCATGATACGGCTGATACGCTCTTTCTTACCACTTCTTACATTTAATACATAAGAACCAGCCTCAAGACGACCAGAATAAACACGGAAGAAAGCCAGACGACCTACGAATGGGTCGGTCATGATTTTGAATGCCAAAGCGGCGAATGGTTCTTTTACATCCGGCTTTCTGCTCAGAATTTTTTCAGGATCTTTAGGATCTGTACCTTGAATAGCCTCGATATCAACTGGTGAAGGCAGATAGCGACAAACAGCATCCAGTACGGTTTGTACCCCTTTATTTTTGAAAGAGGATCCGCACATCATAGGAACGATGCTCAGGTCGATACAAGCCTTACGTATAGCTTCATGAATTTCGTCTTCAGTAATAGAATTAGGATCATCGAAGAATTTCTCCATCAGGGTATCGTCGTACTCCGCTACCGCCTCGATAAGGTTAGCTCTCCAGTGCTCCACATCAGCTTTCATTTCTTCCGGAACTTCAACCTCTGTATAGGTCATTCCCTCTGTAGCCTCGTCCCAAATAATACCTTTACCGCTGATCAGGTCTACAACACCTTTAAAGCTGTCCTCAGCACCAATTGGCAATTGTAAGGGAACCGCTTTTGCGCCAAGCATATCTTTCACCTGCTGTACCACGTTTAAGAAGTCAGCACCCTGGCGGTCCATTTTGTTTACGAAGCCGATACGAGGAACTTTGTAACGGTTAGCCTGACGCCATACAGTTTCAGACTGAGGCTCTACCCCATCTACTGCAGAAAACAGGGCAATCAGACCATCCAGCACACGCATAGAACGCTCTACCTCTACGGTAAAGTCCACGTGCCCCGGAGTATCAATAATATTAAAAGAATACTCTTTAGTTACACCCGGAACGTTTTGTCCATTTGCTGTAGGGAAGTTCCATCTACAGCTTACAGCAGCAGAAGTAATGGTAATGCCTCGTTCTTTTTCCTGCTCCATCCAGTCGGTAGTAGCACCACCATCATGTACCTCACCAATACGGTGAATCATACCTGTGTAACGTAGAATACGTTCGGTTGTAGTGGTCTTACCGGCATCAATGTGAGCGGCAATACCAAAGTTCCTTTGAAATTTTAAATCTGCCATAATTATTCTTGATTGAATTATAAACTTTTAGTTCCCTTAAACAATTGACTTATAATCAATTACCAAAAAGGTAGTATAAGCCATAAATTTAAGGGTGCAAAGGTAAGGAAAAATAAGATTTGTCTTTCCTAATTTATATTGTCTGTGGAAACTTTTTATAAATCTCTGTCGAAACAATATTTAATTGACAGTTTAGCGATTTAAAAACCAATATTCATCTAAAAAAACAGGGCATTCATCGAAGCAGAAGGAGCACTTATCGATTTTTTTTTCAAAAACTACCTTTTCTATCTATAACTTTACATTAAAATGTAAAACCTCTAAAACGAAGTAGAACTTTCAATATCTCTAAACAACATAATGACGAAAAGTAATTTCCTGGAAAGACGAAAAAGAATGATAGCCTGAGGTTTTGCGATTGCCCTTTATGTATGGCGTTTTTAAAGTTGCATCACCCCATATCTATAATCAATTGCTATTAAAGCAACCGAAACCAACTGCAGTTTATTTTTCGTAAGAGACCGATTCGGTCTCTTTTCTTTTAATGTTTAAACATTTTTTTTATTTTTAAGCCCTTAATAACCAATTTCTACTTATTATCTTATTAATTAGTAACTATCATGATTACAGCATTTGATTATGAGAAAATGGACAGGCGGAGCTGTCTCTTTTCAAGAAAAACGCTTAGACTCGGTGTGTCTACACTTTGCTTCCTATTATTTATTCATGCGGAAGTGCCACAGCTTATTCGCCACTAAAAGTACCGGATGTTGCCTTCGGTAGTTCATCAGTTCAATGGAAAAAAATCAGAGGAATTGTTTTAGATGTAAATGGCTCGCCCATTGCAGGTGCAGTAATAAGCCTGAACGGCAAACCTATCAGCCTTACAACCTCCGGCGATGGCCTTTTTGAAATTGAAGCCAACGAAGGCGATGTATTGGAAATCTCGCACGTATCATATACTACACAAAAGGTTATTATCGGAAAAGAAACCCAACTAACTATTGTTTTACAGCTTAATATTAATAGTTTAGATCAGGTTGTTATAACGGGTTACACAGAGTACTTAAAAGGTAAAAGCCCAAGTGCCTCAACACAGATAAATGCTGAAAACATCAATAAAATACCCATGAGTACTCTGGACCAAATACTCCAGGGACGTGTACCCGGAATGAGCGTTATTTCAAGCTCGGGACAACCAGGTCAGGCAGCAGCCGTAGTAATAAGAGGTATTGGTTCTATAAACGGAAGTACCACCCCATTATATGTAATGGATGGTATTCCTATAGAAAGCGGGTATTTTCAAACCATCAATCCCGAAGACATTGAATCTATCACGGTTTTAAAAGACGCTTCGGCTAAAGCACTCTATGGTTCCAGAGGTTCCAATGGAGTTATTGTAATTAATACCAAAAAAGGGAAAAAGGGAAAGCCTCGTATCCATTATAGTTCTCAATACGGTTTCTCTACCTTAACACAACCCACTTTTGAAATGACGGACACCAAGGAACGTCTGCGTTTTGAAGAAGAAGTAGGTCTTGAAACCGGTCGTGATATTGGACCCGGATGGCGGTTCTCTCCTAAAAATCCCAATTACGCCAATCAGTCTCCCGAGTGGCAACGAAATGCCGATCGTATATTAGACAGCTTAAGTAAAATAAATACCGATTGGCGCGACATGTTCTTCCAAAACGCCCGCTTCATGGAGCAACAAGTAAGCCTTAGCGCCGGCAATGAAAATGTTCAAACCTACAGTGCCGTAGGCTTATGGAAAGAAGAAGGTATTGTGAAAGAAACAGGAATGGACAGATTCTCGCTCCGCAACAATACCAATCTTAACTTTGGAAGATTTTCCGCCGGTGTAAATCTTTCTTTAGGATATTCCTCCTCGCGCTTTACGTATAATGAAGGAGGCACCTCAGTAGGTACTCCTATGGCTTCGGTGTATTATGCTTTACCATATGAATATCCTTATACACCTGATGGAGTATTCCATCCGGTAGACAACGGAATGGGTTTTTATGATACACGTGAAGGAAGCCGTGGTATAGATGTTCTCTACGGAACATCAGATAAAACCGAGCAGTTTAAAACCATATTAGGACTAGATCTGGCATATGAAATAATAAAAGGCCTTAAGGTTAGTACCCGAACCGGTATCGACTTGAGACACTCGGTGGATCAATTATTTATCAACCCGCAATCATACATAGGTAGCAGACAGCCTGGAGAAAAAGGGGCCTTTGGTGAAGGATATCGCAGAAATTTCAATATAGTATCCACATCGGGAATCACATACAAAAAAAGACAAGGAGTACATGATTTTGAAATTTCAGGATTCTTCGAATATCTATATAACCATTACCGAGCATTCAGTTACAGAGGTTATGGCCTAGATGACAGATTACCGGAAACACCTGCCAGTATTACTGTAAGTACTGCATTTTTACCCACGCTCAGCGGTAGCCGCTCTAACAGTGCCCTCATGTCATACATGAGTGTAGGTCGCTACTCGTTTAACAATAAATATACCGTTACTGCCAGTTACAGATATGATGGTGCTTCACTGTCATCTGTACCCAAGAAGAATCGTTGGCACGGATTCTATTCCTTTGGAGCCAGCTGGGACGCAAAACAGGAGCATTTCTTAAAAAATTCACAACTAATCTCTGTTTTGCATGTAAGAGCAAGTTTTGGTCAAACTGCTAGTCCATTTGGTAGCAACTTCGCTTACCTGCCTACCTATTCAGCCAACACTACATACGGAGGCTTACCGGGCATCAGACCATCCAACATCGGGAACCCCGATTTCGATTGGGAGTATGTAGACGAGTTTAACGCAGGCTTTGACCTTTCGCTTTTCAAATCACAGCGAATCAAATTGATCATAGATTTTTATAGCAAAATCACAAAGAACATGTTTATCGACCTGCCGCTTTCGGCCACTGCTGGGGCCGGATCCGGCGGTACCGCTCCACTAAGCTCCGCTAAAATGAGCAATAAAGGGATTGAGTTTAATTTAAGCGGGGACATCATACAAACCCAAAACTGGAATTGGAATGTAGGGGTAAATGGAGCATTTAATAGAAATAAAATTCTTCGTGTGAGTGATGTTACCGACGAGCTGCCAGATGGTGATACCAGAATTATCAAAGTAGGATATCCCTATGGCACCTATTACGCTCCCCGTTGGGCAGGTGTGGATCCAGCCACAGGAGATGCGCTATATTATAATCGCGACGGTTCCATCACCAATGTATATAACGAAGAACAACAGGCAGTTCCTCTTAATGCATCTATGTATCCCAAGCTAACCGGAGGAATTACCACAACCATACGCTGGAAAACCCTTTCATTAAACGCCTTATTCTCGTTTGTATCCGACGTACAGCGCTGGAACAACATCGACTTTTACATCGAGAATCAGGCGTACATGACAAGCAACCAAAGTAAGAGAATGCTGTATGACCGCTGGAAAAAACCTGGCGATATAGCACACTTACAACGCATAGATATCCCCAGAAATTTCACATCTAAAGATATCCAGGATGCAGCATTTATGCGTTTGAGAAACCTAAGACTCAACTATAGTGTACCTAGCGCACTACTGCAGTCTTTACAAGTGGTAAAATCTGTAGACGTATTTGTGCAGGGGCAAAATCTGATTACCTGGACTACATGGCGCGGATTGGACCCCGAAAACAACCGTCAATACGGAAGATTTGAATATCCTAACGCCCGCAAATACACAGTTGGCATCAACATTAATTTCTAATCTAAGTAACTATGCAGATAAAAAAAATATTCTCCATATTAGCATTAACAGTACTCGTATTCCAGTCTTGTTCCAAACTGGACAATGCTCCTTCAGATTTTATAGATCCTAGTAAAGCGTTCCGCAATCTGGACGACGTAAACATGGGAGTAATCGGAGCCTATGCTCCCTTAACTTCCACCATCATAGAAACAGGGGCAATAGTATCAGATGAAGTAATGTTTCCTACAGAGAATACGGTATCTAATACCACAGCTCATCGCTGGTTGTACAATTCATCATCAGGATCAGTAACATCGGCATTCTATGAGTATTATGTAGTGATAGACCGTGCGAACCGGGTATTAGAAGCTATTCCCAATATTCCCGTTAACGCTTCTACACAAAGCAAACTCGACCAGTACCACGGAGAAATGCTAGCATTACGTGCTTACTGCCATTTTGAATTATTGAGAGCTTATGCTTCTGGATACGAGAAAGACAGCGTAGGTATTCCATACATGAAAGAACGCAAACTGGGCTATCCCGCCAGAGCATCTGTTCAATCTAATTTTGAAGATATCAATACCGATCTTCAAGCTGCCAAAGCGCTCATTCCTACCAGCTTCAATGACAATAGTCGCATTACTAGAACAGCTGTGGCTGCTATTCAAGCGCGTGTGGCTTTATATCAGAAAAACTGGAGCGATGCTATTACTTATGCGTCAGAAGTCATAAACAGCGAACCGCTAGCTCCCAAAGGTGATTTTGCTAAAATCTGGAAAGATGAAAGTCAATCAGAAGTCGTGTGGAAACTTGCCCGTGTAATCGGCGACTCTCGAATCGGTGCAGCATTTTTCCGCGAGACAGGCGAAATAGTACTTTATGCCCCCTCATTTAAATTGATTGATCAGTTTGGCCCTATATCGCAAAGAACCGACGATGTTCGATTCGAAAGCTATATCGAATACGCACCGAACCGTCCTGCAGGGAAATCCCAGTATCTTGTCAATAAATATGTGGGGGGCAATCCGAGTTATAGAGGTCTGGCTGATGTAAAGCTGTTTCGTACCGGAGAAATGTATTTAATTAGAGCCGAAGCATATTTGGAAAATAACAATCTTGTTGAAGCAGCGAAGGACTTAAACGAGCTAAGAAGAGCCAGAATTTATAACTACATCGATCAGAACTTTGCCGACAAAACCAGCTTATTGAATGCCATTTACAACGAACGCTTTAAAGAGCTGGCATTTGAAGGGCATCGGTTTTTTGACTTAAAACGCAGAAGGATGCCCGTGGAGCGCACTACTCAAGACGCTGTCAATACTTCCGGTGCAGTTAGACTGGAATCAACAGCGGCTCAGTATTGCTTCCCAATACCGGCAAATGAAATGGCTGTTAATAAAAATATGACTCAAAATCCCCACTATTAAACTTCAACAATGAAAAAAATCATTTCTGCAATATTTGTCGTGTGGGTTTGCATAGGTTGTGGCAAATCATCCGACCCTAATAACCCGTTTCGACCGGATGCGCCCAAACCTTCGGAACCCGTAACGCGCTCAGCTTCCATCGGCATTGTAGGAGATGCAGCAGATGTGCAAACACAAACAAAAGGCGGAATTGTGATTATGGGAGGCGGTTCGGATGTAAGTGCAGCACTACAATGGATGATTGAACGAAGCGGAGGTGGTGATGTAGTAGTTATTCGCGCTACAGGAACAGATGCTTACAATAGTTACATCAAAGGGCTTGGCAATGTCAACTCTGTAGAAACGCTGAAAATCGATTCGCGTAAACTTGCTGACGATGATAATGTAGCCAGAATCATTCGCGAAGCTGAGATGTTGTTCATTGCCGGAGGAGATCAGTCTGACTATGTGAACTATTGGAAGGGAACCAAAGTAATGGCGGCTATCAATTATCTGATCAATGAGAAAAAAGTTCCCGTAGGCGGAACCAGTGCAGGCGCCGCCATTCTAGGCAATTATTATTTCAGCGCAGAAAGAGGTGGTATTGATTTGTCACTTAACATTAATGCACTCACCAACCCTTATCACGAAAGAGTAATCATCGGAAGAGATGACTTTTTAAAATTTCCCATACTGCAAAATGTCATCACCGATCAGCACTTTTCTCAGCGCAATAGACAAGGTCGCTCCATTGCTTTTTTAGGAAGAATCATGAAAGATTGGGGTAAAACTCCTTACGGTATTGCTGTGGATGAGGCCACTGCTGTTTGCATTGATGAAAACGGCATAGCCACTGTTATTGGCAGCAACAAGGCTTTCTTCTTAAAAACTGATGCAGCTAAAGCGCCCGAAACTTTTGCCGTAAATACGCCTGTAACTTGGAACCACGAAGGAAAAGCAATACAGGTATTTGCTCAGTCGGGAACAGCAAGTAACAATAAATTTAATTTGAACACCTTTCAGCCAGAAAGCACTAACGGCCTTGAAAAATATTGGTGGGCTGTAGCATCAGGCAACTGGGCTCAAAGTGTTCGTGACTAACATTTAAATACCATGAAAAGTATAATTAAAACAATAGTATTATGTGCCGGCATATCTAGTCTTGCCCTCCAGTCATGCACTAATAAGGCCATAGAAGATAAAAACACTAAGTATGTGATGGTAATTCATGGGGGTGCGGGCACTATTGAGAAGCAGCACATGACAGAGGAAAAAGAGAAAGCCTATGTAGCAGCATTGACAGAAGCTCTACAAATGGGCCACAAGCTGCTTCAAGAGGGCAAATCCGCTCTTGATGCCGTACAAGCCGCTGTAAACGTGCTGGAAGATTCGCCTCTATTCAATGCCGGTAAAGGAGCAGTATTTACTAATGAAGGGAAAAACGAACTAGACGCTTCCATCATGGACGGGCAGACCCTAAAAGCAGGTGCCGTTGCCGGTGTTACCAATATCAAAAATCCGATCAACGCAGCACGTGCTGTAATGGAACAATCAGAACATGTAATGATGGTTGGACGAGGCGCAGAGCTGTTTGCAGCAGCCCATGGCTGCGACACTGTTCCCCCTTCATATTTTTTTACACAGGAGCGTTGGGACCAATTGCAAAGAACTATTCAAAAAGAAAGCAATGGACGCAATGCCTATCATGAACCAGATCCACGGCAGCAACAGATATACGGACTTACTGCAAAAGATGCAAAGTTTGGAACTGTTGGGGCTGTAGCATTGGATCAACAGGGCAATTTGGCGGCAGCAACCTCAACCGGGGGCATGACTAACAAGAGATATGGCCGTGTAGGCGACTCTCCTATCCTCGGTGCCGGCACATATTGCAATAACAATACAGCCGGCATATCATGTACAGGATGGGGCGAATACTTCATCAGAGCTACTGCTGCAAGCCGGGTATCAGCGTTGATGGAACTGAAAAACCTATCGGTTAGCGATGCAGCCAAACAAGTAATCGAAGAAATCGAACGTCTAGGCGGTGATGGGGGTATCATTGCTCTGGATAAGAACGGAAATGTTGCCATGGAATTCAATACATCGGGCATGTACCGTGGCACCGTGGATGAGAACGGAAAAATATCTGTACACATTTACAAGTAACAAACCATGAAAAGATTTTTGCTTAGAAAATATCTCTTATTTATAGTTCTAGCTTTAACGTGGGTATCCTCCTACGGACAAGCCTATAAAGGCGCTCTCTTCATTATCGGTGGTGGGGATCGACCTCCCCAGCTCATGAAAGCTTTAATCGAAACTGCACAATTAAGGCCTACGGATTACATTGTAGTACTTCCTATGGCAACAAGTATTCCGGAAGAATCCGTAGCATACTTCAAATCCCAAATTAAAAATTTGTGCGGCAATTACATTACCAGTTTTAATTTCAATAGAGAACAGGCAGATCATCATCAAGCATGGATCGATTCGGTTCGTAATGCCCGATTAATCTACATCACAGGTGGAGACCAAAACAAATTTATGAAAGTAGTGTATGGCACCCGCCTATATGATGCTATGCACGAGGCATTGCGCAATGGAGCTACCATCTCCGGAACGAGTGCCGGGGCCGCAGTCATGTCGCAAATAATGATTACGGGAGAAGAGCGGGAAGATAAAAAAGGTAGTTTTAAAGACATTAAAAAGAATAATACAATTACTTCCCAAGGAATGGGATTTATTACCGGCGCCATTATTGACCAACACTTCATAAAACGTAGTAGATACAACCGACTAATTAGCCTACTTGCCGATCATCCCAATAAGAAAGTTGTAGGAATAGATGAAAGTACTGCAATTATCGTAAAAGGAAAAGAAGCTCGAGTTGTGGGAGAAAACCAAGTGCTTGTAATTGCATCTCCCAAGAATCTAAAAACTTTCAAAAACAACAAAGTAGCATTTAAAAACGCAAATTTCTCCTTGTTTTCAGAAGGAGACAAGTTTGCAATAAAATAGTTAGATAATTTTTTAATCAAACTTAACAGTCAAAAAATCATAAAAATGATGACACTTAAAAGACTATTGACTACCTTTTTAATTATCATAATTGCTTTGACAGGTTGTAAGAAAACAAAATACAATTTCAACGACCTTCCACCTACTGTTAAAAGCTATTTCACAGTAGCCAATAACCAGTGGAACATAAATGAAACCATTCAATTCACCAACCAATCGGAGAACGGGGATTCCTATTTTTGGGACTTTGGAGATGGAACAACATCCACTGAAAAAGATCCCAGCAAAACTTATCCTAATCCGGGTACTTATACAGTTAAACTTAGAGTAATCGGACAAGGCGGAACAGGCAACTATTCCATGGATATTGTTATCATCGACCCCAATATTATCATCGACACAGATAAAGAATTGTACTTTATCGAGTACGGTAGCAAGCTTGTACGTAAGATTTCGCTTGTCCCAGGTTCTACAGTAGAAACCGTTATCAATATGACAGGTCGCGAAGCGCATGGTATGGCCTATGATTCTATAAACAAGCATATTTATTATTGCGATTTCCAGAATACCAACTCGGGTAAGATTTGGAGGATGGATTTTGATGGCGAAAATTTAGTTGAGTTACTTTCCGGTTTGGCTTCTCCTTACGGGGTTGCGTTAAATCTGGCCGAAGGTAAAATGTACATTGCCGATGGTCCCAATGTATCCCGAGCCAATCTGGACGGTAGCGAATATGAAAAAACATTTATAACTATCCCCGGTGGAGCGATGCGTGCTGTGGCATTTAATAGCAAATCCAATACCATCTATTTTTATGAAGTAAACGATGAAAATCTTTTTGCAGCCAAAACAGACGGTACAGGGGTTGAAGCTGTTATTGAAGGCGCTTACGGCTATGGCATCTTTATAGATGAAGTAAATGACAAGATCTATTATGATGATAGAAACAATACGGGTATTATGCAGGCCAACTTAGACGGCTCTGGTATAACTAAAATTGCAAATGTTACCGGGAATAGAGGCGGTTCGGGTATAGTGGTTGATTATAAAGAAAACAAACTATACTGGGCTGAAACTAATAACGGATTTATTAAAAGAGCTAATCTCGATGGTTCTGGTGCCGAAACTTTCCTATCAGGAGTAAATAACCCCAGGGGGATGTTTATAAAATAAACACTAGAAACTAAAAGTGGCGACTCAAGGGTCGCCACTTTTTTATTCAGTATACATCGATACCATTTCTTAATTGCATTACTTCAGATACCCCAATATCTTCAGCATGCTTTGAGCTGATTGCTCTTTTGCATATACCCAATCTTCCAGTTCACCATTCTTGTTATACTCCAGAATAACATGCTTGGGTGAAGGAATCAGGCAGTGCTTAATGCCACCATACCCACTAATCTGATCCTGATAAGCTCCAGTATGAAAGAAGCCCACATATAGCGGTTCGTCATCATCGTCGCTACCTTTTTGCTTCACCTCACCAACACCGTTGCCATTGCCGTTGTCATTCTTTATTTTGGGAAGAAATACTTCGTTGATGTGTTCTTCACTATCGTAATAATCGTGTCCGTCGCAAGTGATACCTCCCAATACTACCCGCTGGTATTCGTTGTTCCATTTATTAATAGGTAACATCAGAAATTTCTCTCCAATTCCCCAAGTATCCGGTAAAGTAGTAATGAATGAGGAATCTATCATGTACCAGGTTTCACGGTCGTTCTGACGTTTTTCACCAATTACACTGTAGATATGCGCCATACTCTCTCCTACGGTATAACTCCCAAACTCAGTGTAAATATGTGGAACAGGTACCCGGGCCTTTTTGCAAGCAGATTTAATTGTACTTACAATTTCATTAATCATAAACTGATAGTCGTACTCGAAAGCCAAACTATGCTTAATGGGGAACCCGCCCCCAATATTGAGCGAATCCAATTCGGGGCATATTTTCTTGAGCTGACAATACAGATTAATACTCTTGCGCAACTCACTCCAATAGTAAATATCATCCTTAATACCCTTGTTCAGGAAAATATGCAACATCTTCAGCTGGAACTTCTCTTCATTGCCTTCAATCTCGTCTACATAAAACTCCAGTACATCCTTAGCTCTTATTCCCAATCTTGAAGTATAGAAAGGAAAGGTAGGCTCTTCTTCCGCTGCGATTCGGATACCGATTTTAAAAGGCTCTTTTGTTTTGATACTGCGCTTATACATATTGAGCTCCTCTTTATTATCCAACACCGGAATCACATTCTTAAAACCGCTATTGATAAGCTTAGCTATACGTGATGTATAGCTCTTTTGCTTAAAGCCATTACATACAATGTTTATATCTTTTGTGATCTTACGTCTTTTGTAAAGCTGATTAATGATATCGATATCATAAGCAAAAGAAGTCTCCAGGTGTACATCGTGCTTCAGCGCTTCTTCCACTACAAAAGAAAAATGAGAACTCTTCGTACAGTAGGTATAGAAATACTGAGCGTCGTACTTATACTTACGCATAGCATTAGCAAAATACTGCTTCGCTTTGTTGATGTTCATGCCAATTTTGGGTAAGTACGTCACTTTTAGAGGGGTCCCGTGCTTCTTAACGAGCGCTTTGTAATCAATACCATTAAAGAGGAGGTCTCCATTCTTTACCTCAATTCCTTCCTGAGGAAAATTAAAGGTCTGTTCTACCAGCCCTAAGTATGAATTATTCATCTGCCATAAACCGGCTACACCGGCACTTAATGGTTTAAAAATTGAGTGCTAAATTAGGAAATATGTATAAACGATATTCTTCTAATGCCACCTAATTTCATCCAGGGTCTAACTGCGAAAAATAAATGCAATAATAAAAAAAGCAGCACAAATAAAGTGCTGCATTTTCTTAATTTTTATTTGTTACAAATAGCGTTCACTATTTAACTGAGTTTACCAAAGCTTTGAAGGCTTCCGGATTATTCATCGCTAAATCAGCGAGCACTTTTCTATCCAATCCGATTCCTTTAGCTTGCAGCTTGTTGATAAACTGAGAGTAAGTAAGTCCTTCTTCGCGTACGGCTGCATTGATACGAGCAATCCACAAAGTGCGGTATTCTCTTTTCTTTAGTTTACGACCCACATACATGTAGGTCATACCTTTCTCAACAACGTTTTTAGCAACGGTATATACATTTTTACGTTTTCCGTAAAAACCTTTAGCTTGTTTTAATATTCTTTTTCTGCGTGCTCTAGAAGCAACTGCATTTACTGAACGTGGCATGTCTTAAAGAGTTTTAAATGTGAAATTTTTGGATTGAAAATAAGAGACTCGAAATTATTTCAGTCTCAGCAGACGTTTTACGAAATCTACATTGGGTTTTGCAACTACCCCGTCAATACGCATACCGCGTTTACGTTTAGTAGATTTTTTAGTGAGAAGGTGACGTCTGAAACTCTTTTGGTGAGTAATCTTGCCGGTTGCCGTTACTTTAAAACGCTTTTTTGCGCTAGAGTTTGTTTTTACCTTAGGCATGGTAAATAATCGATTTTATTGTTACACCCTTGAGGCGTTCCCGCACCGGCGGGACTCTTTTCGAGCCTCTTCAGGCAAATATTCGCCATTTAAAGGAGTGCAAAGGTAGGAAGTTTTTATGATTCAAAACTGAGATTTTTGCCCAAGGGGCACTATTGGCTTTCAGAACGAGATTTAAAATTGATTGTCAACCATTTACGAACTGGCTCGTCTATAAATTTCAGGGCTGCCCAGGCTAATACCACCGATGCCACTAGGATAACTCCTGAATAAATATACAACGATTGCTGCCCGGGATTTGTAGCCGCATAATTGCCCAAAATCCATATCATCCAGTAATGCAACATATATAGCGGATACGAAATATCGCCTAAGAAAGCACACAATTTACTCACCCAGCCTGTGGCCACCGTTCCGGCCCCAAAGGCAATAATCAACGGAAACAATAATATCACAAATAGCATTTCTGCCAGAATATCGTTGTCTCGATGCGGGAAAAAGAAAACCCCCATCAATAATGCAGCGTAAATTATAAAATGCAGTTTGTTAGGTATCACCCACCCAAAGCGGTACACCGCCACGCCCGCTAAAAAACAGCAACTCACGCGTGCATAGCCCTCCCAATAGTTTTCTCCACTCCAGCCTACACAAACGTTTCCGGCCTGCCCAGTTACCCATACAAGGGATACAGCAGCAATTGCCAGCAACACTGTCAGCAGTTTCTTATTGATGTGTACCAATACCAAAGCATAGAAAATATTAATAACGTATTCCAGCCCTAAAGACCATGCAGGTGCATTTAACGGAAATACATTTCCATAACGCCCTAAGTAGGGATAAGGGATCATCAGTACGGAGCAAATTGTGGCCACTGCAATCTTTCCCCACCCAAACTCTTCTACCGCACTTGTAGAGGCCAAAGGATCCAATAGTAATCCCAATAATCCTACTATGGTCCCCAACACCACTAAGGGATGCAACCGAATCAGGCGATTAATAAAAAATCTCTTTTTACCAATCCTATGTATTCTGCTATCATACGCATAGGCAATTACAAACCCCGATAAACAAAAGAAAAAGTCTACGGCAAGATACCCATGTGCTACCGGACTTTCATTGAAATCAGGTATCAGAATTTCATAACAATGAAACACTACTACCATAATAGCTGCAATACCTCGCAGCCCATCTAATATTTCGTAATGGGGAGTTCCCGCTAATGATTTCTGAGACACCTTATAAAGTAATTAATGTGTGTACAATGGAATAGTAACAAACTCAGGTTGTAACAACTTATAAATGATGCAGAGCTCTATAGGATATAGGAAGATTATTGTATGCTATAAGTTTCTGCCGGAACAGTAGCTTTTACCTTTTGTTTATTTCCTGTACCCTGAGGATTACAACCATACTGAGAAAAATACCAGGCCGCAGCAATTACTGCAACCGTAAATAATATCCATAATGCTCTATTTCTATTGCGTGTAGGATTTTGCCTTTGAAAAAGCTCTTCACGCATTTCGGCGGAGGTGGTTTCTCTATCGCCTACAATAGTGGCAAAGTTGGTATTTTTTCTGATGACTTTTCTGGCAGTAACCTGCGTGAAAGGGGAGAGTTTTTCCTGTTCTGCTATAAACACTACTTTGCCTTCTTCTTTAACCAGCTGTCCTACCCCATTCCACGAGATTTTTTCACCGCTATCCAGCTTCTCGTTCATTGCCTGAACAAAACTTTCAAAATCTGCTACTGCCTGCTCCCTCGATATATGCTGATTTTGGGCTAGCCAGTTATAAAATGCATCCGGCTCCTCAATAACCACATCAGATGCTGCAATAAAAACTACCGACCACCCCGGAGGCAACAGTGTTTGTTCTGCACGATTGGCATTAGCTCCTGCAGACTGCAATTCAAAAACACCTATTTGTGGAATTGTCAGGCGCTTATACTCAAATAAGTATCTTGTCAATGCATCAAACATATCCAAAATTTGTAACGAATATAGTAATTCACGGGAGAACCATTCGATTATTTACATTTTTCCTTTAGTAGCACTAAGACTAATTATACACTTAGCGGGGCGCTACATGATACTAATTTCCTAAGTTTGTCCAGTTTAAAATCCTCTTATATGAAACTAATGACCAGTAAGTATTCTGAACCCTCTGTAAGCATAAGTTTATTGTTATTACGTGTAGTAGCAGGCTCCACAATGCTTATGAATCACGGATTGAGAAAACTTTCCAATTTTAACAATATCGTTGCTAAAGGTTTTGCAGACCCTTTTCATATTGGCGCCAAAGCTTCCTTGGGACTTACCATATTTGCAGAAGTTTTTTGTGCCGGCCTTATCATTATCGGATTGTTGACCCGTATAGCATCACTACCATTGATTGTGGCCATGACTGTGGCTTTATTCTTCGCACACAGTGGAGATCTATATGGTGAAGGAGAGTCTGCAGGCATTTTTCTCACAATATTTGTAGTATTGTTTTTGATGGGGCCAGGTAAATTTAGTCTTGATAAAAAAATAGGCAAATAATCATCATATGTATAGTCATGAAACCAAAATAAGAGTACGTTATGCCGAAACCGACCAGATGGGAGTGGTGTATCATGGCAATTATTTCCAATACTTTGAAGCAGCCCGTGGCGAGTGGCTCAGAAGCCTTGGCTTTTCTTATGCCGATATGGAAAAGTCGGGCATCATCATGCCGGTTGTAGAAGTGCAGTGCAAATATCTACGTCCCGCACTGTATGATGAGCTTATTACCGTGAAGGTTATTCTGCAGGAACTGCCCCAACATCATAAAATCACATTTCTACAGGAGATATATAATGAAGGCAATGAATTGTTGGCCAGCGGAAGAGTAATATTGTTTTTTATGAATGCACAAAATAAACAGCGTGCCAAAATGCCTGAGGCCTTATATGAAAAGCTAAAACCCTTCTTCAACGACGATGTCGCACACGGCGCATAATCTCTACGAAATCGAGAACGTATATCCTCCGAAGCATCCTGATACAGGTGAGGCCGCATCGCCTTTATGGTATAAAGGGATTTATAGCATTGTGTTATATCTGGGGCTGGGTTATATGCTTTTGAGAAGATGGGACTTATTATTACTAATCTTCGGCATTGTACTGCTTCATGAACTGGGCCATTTTTTTGCAATGCGTTATTATCATTATACGGATATCGGCATTCTGTTTCTTCCTTTTATCGGCGCATGGGTTCAAGGCAATAAAAACGAAATTAGTCAACGACAAAGCATCATCATCCTCTTGGCCGGCCCCGTACCGGGGATATTACTGGGATTGTTGCTACACTGGCTGGATGGCAGCAAAAACATTTATGTGGGAGCCATTCCATTGGGATTTATTGCACAACTATTAATATGGGCCAATCTACTCAATTTACTTCCCCTCTATCCGCTAGATGGCGGCCAGTTATTACATCGTATCTTTCTAGATGAAGAAGAACGATTCATCCATATTTCCATGTTGCTTTCTATCATTGCAACAATATGGATTAGTACAAGCACGCATTTTTACCCATTATTAATCATTCCGGCTTTACTGATTTATCGCTTCATCAATGACCGAAGTAATGTAAAGCTGGAAAAAGCCATTGAAGCTTCTGGCATTGACGTCAACACCACTTATGAAGCTCTTAGCAATGAAGCATATTGGAAATTGCGGGCTATATTAATTCAACATATTCCTTACCTACATCATGTAAAAACTGGGCCTCCATATGTTTATGATACAAATGAAAGCCGTATTGTACAATTAGTAAAAGCAGTATTACAAAAAAATTTACTGCTGGATGTTTCGGCCAAAGGGAAAATTGTATTGGCTATTGTGTGGCTTGTACTGCTTAGTCTGCCTTGGTTGTTCGATATCGATTTCTTACTTTTAAAATATCTCACCCCATAATTCTCATACTTAAAATGCATATTATGAAAATTCCCAAAGGTCATCAGCCGCTAATGCCCTATTTAATCCTGAAAAACGCCCACAGCTTTATCGATTTCACCAAGCATGTATTTAATGCTGAGGAAGTATTCAAAAGCTACAGAGATAACGATAATCAGATTATCATGCATGCCGAAGTGCGAATCAACGGTTGCAATATTATGTTTGCCGATGTAACCGAATTTTACGAAGTAGCCAATGCCAACCTATTCGTATACGTAGAAAATGCGGATGAAACATTTCAGAAAGCAATAGAAAACGGAGCTACGGTTATCAATGAGCTAGCAGATCAGGACTATGGTCGCAGTTGTGGGGTACAGGATCCATTTGGCAATGTATGGTGGATTACCAGCATGAAATAATTCCCCTCTAAAGGAAGTCGTCTCGTGATTTTCGCTATTAAAAGATAGGTATATAATCAAACGCTACCTTCGGGACACTGAAACAGTAAAATGCACTTTTTTGTCAACATCTTTTACTCCAGAGGTCGGATAGGGGGTGATACTATCAAGAGTAAATAGATATTTGGCACCATCAGCCGATAGCAAATATGTTTCACTTATCCCTAACCTTTGACAATCTACCCCGGTACACAACTGTACATTTCGCTCACTCTTGTTGCTAATATCTACATGCAGGACAGCTACCGCCTCGCCTCCTCTTATACACTGAACACCTTTAGGACAACGACTTTCGCGTATTTCCTTAAGAGTAATAGTAGCATTGCTCACGGTAATCTTTTCATTTACCTTCAAAACAAAGTTGCTACCGCCTTCTTCACCCACAGGTATTGCCTTACGGGAGCAGGCAATAGCAACAATACATATTGCCATTAGCAAATAAATTTTCATATAACTGCTATTTGTTATTATTCATAACAAAAATTATACAACAGGCAGTTTCCAACCATTGTGGTAGATCGGCTTTACAAGCTGGGTAGCTTTCTCAACATTGAACTTGTTCTGCGCTTCATTCCAGTAAATTTTTTCGCCAGTGCGAACGGCGATATTTCCAAAGTGACTAACAATAGCTACTTTAGCTCCGGCTTCAAAAGGACAGTTCAAATCTTCTTTTTTTCTTGACTTTACCACATCGATAAAGTTGGCAGCATGTTTTTGCAAGCCATTATCGGAGGCCTTTGTCCAAGGTACTGCTTCAATTTTATCTCTATCGGGTCTTACTTCCCAACCAGCTCTACTCAATAGCAACGTACCATTCTCTCCTATAAAAGCTATACCATGCTGCATTCCGTACAACCCTACTCCAGTAGCCATATTATGCTCCCAGCTCATCTGAAAATCGCCAAAATCATACAGTGCTGTTTGGATATCCGGCGTTTCACGGGCATCATTTGGGAAAACGTATTTACCACCGGTAGCCATTACAGATTTTGGAATACCGGCTTTCATACCTAATAATACCATATCAATCAGGTGGACGCCCCAGTCTGTCATCAGGCCGCCAGCATAATCCCAAAACCATCTGAACTCATAATGAAAATGATTCTTATTAAACGGACGCTTTCGGGCGGGGCCCAACCACATGTCATAATTTACCCCTGCAGGAACCGGAGAATTGGGCACTACAGGCAGCGGTTGAGTACCCGTACGGTACATCCAAGCTTTGGCAGCACTAATTTTCCCTAATTTTCCAGAATGAACAAAGGCTATGGCGTCATTAAAATGTTGTTGACTGCGTTGCCATTGAGCAACCTGCACTACACGTCCATAGCGTTGTACAGCTTTGTTCATCAATTGTGCTTCATAAATGGAATTAGCTACGGGCTTCTCACAGAAAACATCCTTTCCTGCAGCGCAGGCATCGATCAATTGCAGGCAGTGCCAGTGATCGGGTGTTGCAACAACCACAATATCCACATCCTTATCAGCCAGCATCTTTCGGTAATCGGAGTATATGCGAGGCTTAATGTTCAGCTTACTTAATTCTTCTTTGCGTTTGCTCAATACATTTTCGTCAATATCACACAATGCAACGCACTCCACCTCAGGAACTTTCAAAAGTGCGTTGAGATTGCTCCACCCCTGTCCTCTGCATCCTATAACTCCAAGGCCTATTTTATCGTTAGAAGAAATATTTCTTTTCATTGCAAGTAAATCCGCAGAAAGAAAAGCTCCTGCACCTAATACTGTGGCTCTTTTGATGAATTCGCGGCGTGTATTCATTTGCTCTTAATTTAAAAATGATCTATAAAATAATTATGGCTTAAAATTCAATACATTTGGCTATTCTAAGACGTGTTATTGGTCTTCTACCATTTTTTTTATAATCTTTTGGCAAGAATCGCACATTTCTAACGTCACAATGTAATCATAAAAATAAAAATATCACATAAACCAATGAAAAAAGTATTGTTTGCGATTGCGCTCATGGTAACCTCTACCATGACTATGGCCCAATGGAAAAGTTTATTCAACGGTAAAAATTTAACAGGCTGGAAACAGCTGAACGGAAAAGCCAAGTATGAAGTAAAGAACGGTACCATTGTAGGTACTACCGTATACGGTGAACCCAACTCTTTTCTGGTTACCGAAAAGGAGTACGACAATTTTGTTTTGGAATTTGAATTCAAGGTAGACAGCACTATGAACTCAGGCGTCCAGTTCCGCAGTCTGAGTAAAGCCGATTTTAAAAATGGGCGAGTACATGGATATCAGTTTGAAATCGATCCTTCGGCACGTGCTTGGTCAGGTGGCATTTATGACGAAGCCGGACGAGGCTGGCTTTATCCTGTAGAACTTAATCCTTCGGCCAAAACAGCATTTAAACAAGGCCAATGGAACCGTGGGAAGATCGAATGCATTGGGAACTCCATTCGCACCTGGCTGAACGGTATACCAGTGGCACATCTGATTGACGATGCCATTTCCAAGGGTTTTATAGCCCTACAGGTACACTCTATCAACAACAAAAAAGATGAAGGAAGACAGATTAGCTGGCGCAATATCCGAATTAAAACTACCGCGCTGAAACCGGAGCCACTACAGGGCGTATTTGTTAGAAACACGATACCCAATAATTTGTCCGATGCAGAAAAACAATATGGCATTGAACTTCTTTTCGATGGAAAATCATCTACAGGATGGCGCGGTGCATATAAAAATACTTTCCCCGAAAGAGGCTGGGCTATTAATGACGGTATGATTGAGGTGCTTGCACGCGGCAGAGGTGGAGATATCGTCACCGAAAAAGAGTACAGTGCTTTTATCTTACAATTCGAATTTAAACTCACTGATGGAGCTAACAGTGGTGTAAAATATTTCGTTCCTGAAAGACCAGATAAACCTGGTTCTGCGGTAGGACTGGAATACCAAATTCTGGATGACGAAAAACATCCCGATGCAAAAATGGGTAGAAATGGAAATAGAACACTAGCTTCATTATACGATCTAATAGCATCAGACCGTGAGCCACGTGCTCGTAAAAAAATAGGCGAATGGAATTTCGGCATGATCAAAGTATTTCCTGACAACCGGGTAGAACACTGGCTCAATGGCTGGAAAGTATTGAGCTATACACGCGGTTCCCAGGAATTCAAAGATCTAATCGCAATTAGTAAGTATAAAGATTGGGAAAATTTTGGACTAGCACCTCAAGGTCGTATTCTTTTACAAGATCACAACGATCATGTATCCTTCAGAAGTCTGAAAATTCAAGAACTTAAATAATACACTCCTCCGTATAAAATTTAAGCGGGATCTATCACATAGATACATCCCGCTTATTTTTATTTTTTATCCTGAAAACGCTCCCATACTTCATAGATAGGATCGCCCTTGGAACTTTTTCCGGAGTGTATCCACTTACCGTCATCTAGTTTGCCGTCAAAAGTTAAAGACATTCCAACGCGGCTATCATCTCTGGAGAAAAACTCAATATTCTCGGTGTATTTACCATCCTGAAAGCTATAAGTACCACCACCGGTACCGAAAAACTCCCCCGTTTCAACATTGATAGCTGCCCACTGAAAACGGGTCGCGGTCAATAACTTTAAAGTTCTTCTAGCTCGCAAAGGAATATCCACCATCTGATCGCCTTGTTTTCTTTGCGTAATACGCCAATTACCAGCTAAATGCTTATCTCCGCTGTCAATTCGCTTCCAAGTAAAGCTGATGCTGCCCATACAAAAGCCTTTACCTGTGTCTGAATTGGATAAAATGGTGAGGTAATTTGCACCAAAGGAATTATTGATCAAAGGAGCTATAAATACTATTACTTCGGTTATGAATTCAAAGTGAGAAGCGGACGGCAAGCGAAAATAATCATCGAACATTATTTTTGGATTGACAAATTTTGTCAAATATCAGAATATTCTTTAAACAACATAGTCTTGTGAATAACCTTGAATGGCGATTGCCAAATATGTGAAGCATCATTTATCTAGGTATCGTCTAGTGGTGTTATAGATTCTTGAATGAATTTAAAACAATCCTTGTATGGAAATGAGATATAGGGAATGCTAAAGAATATGAAACAGCTGTTTACATGCAGCTCATTTAAAAGAGTTCATTGGGCATATCAGTATTGTTTCACCAATACTGCTGGATTTCCTGCATAGATACTTTTAGGCGATACGACTCCTCTTACCACGCTACCAGCTGAAATAACGGCGCCTTCGCCGATAACGGTACCGGGGAGAATGATACAGTTGGCACCTATCCATACATTATTGTGTATAATCACTTCTTTAGGTTCGTCTTTGTGGGTGAGTCGCAACTCAGGTGCATCCATAGAAAGCAAATGCCCGTTAGAGTCTACGATATGGGTATTAGCTGCTATTAAGCAATTGTCGCCGATCGTGATGTTTAGTTTTGCGTGAATACATGTCCCATGAATGCGACAGTTTTTCCCGATTTTAATGATTGCGTTTTTGCCGTCTGCCAATAATTTGCAAGGACTATGCATATTGATATGATACCCTCTGTTTCGAGAATTGATTACAGTCTTCGCTCCTATTTCTACGATAGAATTGTTTTTGATTTCGACAAGTGGTTTGGCTTGAAAAACAACGTTGTCGCCCATCTTTAGTTTGGAGTTAAATCCTAGAAAAAACTTTACAAGACTATCAAGGATTATATGCTTTAATACGATTAGTCCTGCCATAAATATTTCATTTTGTCGGGTATTATTTGTTCCCTATGTTCAACTGAGGTATGGCACAAATATAGACTAAGTTAAAAAAACATTGTGTTTCTTTTGAATATTATTGAATTAGCGGAGAATCGCATAAGAGATAAGAGAATCGCAAGAGAATATTTCAGAAATGGCTTGAATATGTAGATAGCTGTATACAGTAGATGTTAGTTAAAAGTAAGGACATGTCTTGCATTGTTGAATCAATTCAATTCTACTTTGGAACACCTATATTTCGCCACAAACTCTTCTTTGTCTTCTCAAAAGTATATTCGCGAGCTTTTCCTCCACCGATTTTCATCGACCCTATTGAATTGTACATGTACTTTTAAAATCCTTCTTTCAATAGTATTGGTTCTGCCTGTAGTAAGAATAAATTTTTATAGAACAAACTGTACTGCATAAGCATACAGAGCTACCCTATATCAACATCCCATAATCTTCTCCATTGTAAGAAAATTTCCAGGCGCCTCGTAAAGTATTTTCTTTACTGCAATCATCCTGTCCTTTCTATGGACAATTACCTTACAGGGCCTAGATAAGAGAAAAGAGGAAAGTTTTTAGTTTTATATGCAAGCATTTTTAATAACAAACAATCTTCTTTCAATATTTGTTCAACCCCTATTTTATCAAAATGTGTGTTATTCAAACAAACTAACGATTGCTTCAATTGAACAGCACTGCTGGCCCCAATAAGCACTGAAGGAACTCCTTTACCCTTCAACAACCATGCTCTAAGCCAAACCTTTACAAAGCCGTATTTGTTAGAAACACGATACCCAATAATTTGTCCGATGCAGAAAAACAATATGGCATTGAACTTCTTTTCGATGGAAAATCATCTACAGGATGGCGCGGTGCATATAAAAATACTTTCCCCGAAAGAGGCTGGGCTATTAATGACGGTATGATTGAGGTGCTTGCACGCGGCAGAGGTGGAGATATCGTCACCGAAAAAGAGTACAGTGCTTTTATCTTACAATTCGAATTTAAACTCACTGATGGAGCTAACAGTGGTGTAAAATATTTCGTTCCTGAAAGACCAGATAAACCTGGTTCTGCGGTAGGACTGGAATACCAAATTCTGGATGACGAAAAACATCCCGATGCAAAAATGGGTAGAAATGGAAATAGAACACTAGCTTCATTATACGATCTAATAGCATCAGACCGTGAGCCACGTGCTCGTAAAAAAATAGGCGAATGGAATTTCGGCATGATCAAAGTATTTCCTGACAACCGGGTAGAACACTGGCTCAATGGCTGGAAAGTATTGAGCTATACACGCGGTTCCCAGGAATTCAAAGATCTAATCGCAATTAGTAAGTATAAAGATTGGGAAAATTTTGGACTAGCACCTCAAGGTCGTATTCTTTTACAAGATCACAACGATCATGTATCCTTCAGAAGTCTGAAAATTCAAGAACTTAAATAATACACTCCTCCGTATAAAATTTAAGCGGGATCTATCACATAGATACATCCCGCTTATTTTTATTTTTTATCCTGAAAACGCTCCCATACTTCATAGATAGGATCGCCCTTGGAACTTTTTCCGGAGTGTATCCACTTACCGTCATCTAGTTTGCCGTCAAAAGTTAAAGACATTCCAACGCGGCTATCATCTCTGGAGAAAAACTCAATATTCTCGGTGTATTTACCATCCTGAAAGCTATAAGTACCACCACCGGTACCGAAAAACTCCCCCGTTTCAACATTGATAGCTGCCCACTGAAAACGGGTCGCGGTCAATAACTTTAAAGTTCTTCTAGCTCGCAAAGGAATATCCACCATCTGATCGCCTTGTTTTCTTTGCGTAATACGCCAATTACCAGCTAAATGCTTATCTCCGCTGTCAATTCGCTTCCAAGTAAAGCTGATGCTGCCATCCATCGTATTTGTGATTAACTCGTTTTCCCTAACAATAAAAGTGTACTCGCGAGTTTTACCGGCGCTATTTTTGTCGGCGCTGTTAAATTGCACCTGTACCTTCAGCAGCCCGTTCTCAATAGTATAAGGGCCACCAGTAGTGAGAATAAACTTTTTATTAGCAAGGTTGTACTGCGTAAACATACAGTATCCATCCTGTACCAACATTATATATTTATCACCATCTTGAGTAAAACTCCACGCACCCTGTAATGCCTTTTCATTATTGTAATCCTCCTGTCCGCGCATGGACAGCAACAGTACAGTTCCTAATACAAGAAAAATGGCCAAAATGTTTTTCAGTTTCATATACAAGCATTTTAATGATAAAAAAATAATCAACTTTCTTTTAATATCTGTTCAATTTGCTCAAGTTCTGATTTTTCAAAATGTGTATTATTAAGACATCCTAGTGAATCTTTTAACTGAGTAGCGCTGCTCGCACCTACAAGCACAGACGTCACACGTTTATCCTTCAATAACCATGCTAAAGCCATCTGAGCTAGTGTCTGTCCTCGGTTTTGTGCTAGTTCATTCAGTTTTTGAATTTGTAGCAGACGTTCTTTAGTTATATCTTCTTTTTTTAAGAAGCCATGCGCCTTGGCCGCACGTGAATTTTTAGGTATGCCTTTTAAATATTTGTTGGTAAGCAATCCTTGTGCTAATGGAGAAAAGGGAATGCAACCTACACCTTCTTTCTCTAACAAACTCAATAGACCATCTTCTACCCAACGCTCAAACATAGAGTATTTAGGTTGATGAATAAGACAAGGAGTGCCCATCTTACGCAATAAGTTAATAGCTTTTTTAGCTTCAGGCACTCTATAATTAGATAAGCCAACATATAAGGCTTTTCCCTGCCGCACAATGAGGTCCAATGCTCCTATAGTTTCTTCTAACGGTGTTTGAGGATCTGGCCGATGATGATAAAAGATGTCCACATAATCCAGCTTCATGCGCTTGAGACTTTGATCCAGACTGCTCACCAGATATTTTTTCGACCCCCAATCCCCGTAAGGTCCCGGCCACATAGTATAACCTGCCTTTGTTGATATTATTAGTTCATCTCGATGATGTTTAAAATCACTGTGAAGAATCTTCCCAAAATTCACTTCGGCACTTCCAGGAGGAGGCCCATAGTTATTGGCTAGATCAAAATGTGTAATCCCGTTGTCGAATGCAGTATGTAAAGTTTTACGATAAACCTTCACATCATCCACATCTCCGAAATTATGCCATAATCCTAATGAGATTGCTGGTAGTAACAGGCCGGATCTACCACAGCGCCTGTATTCCATATTATCGTAACGTTTTTGAGAAAACTTTATTGCCATAACAAGCTCTTTAATTATTTCGCTTTTATTACTTCAGATGATCTAAAACTCTATACATTTTACGTACTAACGTAGTTGCACTTTTACTGTAATTATTTACTAATATGGCAAAAATATACTCCTTACCTGCTTTTGATTGGTGATACCCCGCAAAACCTTTTACCCGATTGATAGTACCGCTTTTCATTTTCATATCATTATACACCGGCATTCCTTCATAGAATTCTTTGAACCACGGGCGCTCTTTTGCATATTTCAGTACCATAACCTCAGCATGAGCCGTTACTCTGTTCTGTGGGGATAAGCCAGAACCGTCATATAAATGCAATTCTTCTTTATCAATGCCTTTATCGACCCAATGTTGCTGTAGCACCTCAATACCCTCCGAAGTACTAGCTTTACCTTTCACTTTTAAAGCAATAGTACGTAGCAGGGCTTCTCCATACAGATTAATGCTCTTCCTCAAAAACCAATAAATAATTTCTGATAGTTGAGGTGAAGTATGTGTATAAATCCAATTCACATTTTCTTGCTCCGGGATATTTACTTCCACCTTATTGTTTTTTACTATTGCAATATCTTTAATTACATCGATAACAGTTTTTGCAAACTGCCCTGCAGGATCATATATCGATCCTGAAACAGTAAAATTATTTTCTCCTAGAGGAATCGTGCCTCTTAATTCACTATAGCGTTTGCCTTTAGATGGATAATAAAGAGCAGAACGGTCGCCAGTACCCTTGCCTGCGGCAGAGGCTTTAGATACTATTGTATAATCATACAGATAAGGGATCGTTTTTACTATAGTTACGGCATCTCCGATGCGAGGTCCGGATTTCAGTATGACGTCAAACTGATTCTCCCTCCAGTTCAACCCTTGTGCACCGGCACCATAATACTGACCTATATCTTCCCATATCCAGCCGCCCGGGATATCATCATCGGCTTCCCAATCGGTAGTATTAATCATTACAGATTCAAAACTTTTTACTCCTGATGCCCTTACTGCCTCTTTAATACGTCCCAGAATAAGACTATCCTTTGTTTCTTTCCAGCGCCAGCTACCAAACGTGGGGTCGCCACTAGCCTGAATATAAAGATGATGACCACTATGAGTAGATATAATTCCCACTTTGGTTTGATAAGTATAATCCTTTCCTAAAATATCAAAAGCTGTAGCTGCAGTAATAACTTTAAGGGTTGAGGCCGTTGCTAACCCTTTGTAAGCATTATGTGTATATACAGTTTTGCCTGTTACTGCATCCACTACATGTAAAGCCGCAGTAGCATATTTCAATTGTTCGTCTTTATTAAACTCTTCCATAGCTGCTGCCAATTTGGTAGAAACCTGTGCCAGCACAGCATTTCCCAACATCAGCAATAGCAATAACAACCCATTTCTTTTTTTCATTGGATATTTATTTTATGTACTTACTCTATAACTCTGGCTTTATACACTTTTATATTAGGTAGAGGAATTGCAACATCAGGATTTTTAATCCGCACATGATAAGCCCACCAGCTTTTTTCTGCTTGTGTATAGATAAGTCTTTTTTTGCGTTTATTGTAATTCACAGATTTCACGTTATGTTGATCAGCCAAAAGATCAAAGACTGTGAATTTTTCTTTCTTAATGTCAAAAAGATATACGTTATCATGTGTAGTGATTAGCATGAAATTGTCGTCGATAGCATACAAATCATGCCCTCCTTCGCTGGGAAGCTTCCAACTTTTTTCTAAAGTAAGGCTTGCATGCATTGTTTTCGCATCCTTCAACTGATAACATCTTAAGACATCGAAGCCCAATGCGAATACCCTCTTACGCCTTTTATTCCATACAACTCCGTGGCCTGAATACAACGAATCCTTGTACAATACTTTCTCCGGTTCACTTACATCATACAGCTCAATACTATTGCCTTTCCTATGTGTTGAAAGCGCAACAGCTATTTTATTTCCTGGTAATGGTGCTGCCGAATGTGCCATAGGGGCATATGCATAGAATAATATCTTTTTAGTGGCTACGTCCAGTAATACTACACCTCCGCTAGATGAGGTAAGCAACAATTTTTTACCCTTCTCCAACGATTTACATTCATCTAGTGGAAATAACCATTTCTGGTATTGCTGAGGAATACTAGCAGCTTCGGATACCTGCCAACGCCACTTGATAACTGTATCTCCTTTCTCTGCCTCCTTTCCATCTAGTATCACTACCTTATCATCGCCGCATACTACAATATCGTATTGAGCCGAGGCTTGCAACACTATGATAAACAATAAGAAAATGAGGAGAGAATATAATTTCATAATGAATGAAGTTATTACAGTAATTTAATTTTTTGTTATCCCTATTTCAAAGATATTTGTTATTGAAACAATTACCTGTAAAATGAATGAAATAAACGCCTCCATCATTACTATCGGTGATGAGCTATTGATTGGACAAACCATCGACACCAATAGTGCTTTTCTTGGACAAGAGCTTAATAAGATAGGTATTTGGGTGAAGCGTCGCGTGGCAGTGGGGGATGTATATGATGATATTTGGAAGGCATTAGATGAAGAACGCAAGTATTCTAGACTTATTATTCTTACCGGAGGCTTAGGGCCAACCGCTGATGACATTACGAAACCACTTTTATGTGATTATTTTAAAACGCGCTTAGTAAGAAACGAAGCCGTATTGCAACATATACATGACCTTTATGTAAAAGTATATAAGAGAAAAGCATATCTCACTGAGGAGAATAAAAAGCAGGCAGATTTGCCTGAAAACTGTACCATACTACATAACGCTTATGGTTCGGCTTCGGGGATGTGGTTTGAAGATAAAAATGCCCATGGCGATCCCATCGTTTTTATTTCCTTACCTGGTGTGCCTTATGAGATGAAAAAGATATTTGTAGACGAAGCTATTCCCAGAATCTTGCAAACATTCGGGGGCTATGCGGTAGTACATAAGGTTCTGGCGACTTTCGGATTGGGAGAAACTTTAATTGCTGAAAAAATTGCATCCATAGAAAAGCAGTTACCTTCTCATATTAAATTAGCTTATCTACCGGGATACGGACAGGTAAAATTAAGATTGACAGGTAAGGGACTGAACAAGGAATTACTGGAGCAGGAAATCTTACCCTATTATGAGCAAATACAAACTTTACTAGAAGATATCACTATTGCCAACAACGATGATACGTTACAGATAATTATAGGCAAGCTATTACAACAACAAAAGAAAACCCTAGCCACAGCAGAAAGCTGCACAGGAGGTTATATTGCTCACCTCATCACTAGTGTTCCTAAATCGTCGTCACATTTTAATGGGGCTGCAGTGGTTTACAACAATGATATTAAAGAGAAAATATTAGGTGTAAGTCATGAAACACTCCAGACAGAAGGCGCAGTTAGTGAAGCTACAGCACGACAAATGGTGGCGGGAGCTTTAAAACAATTTGATGCCGATTATGCAGTAGCCACAACGGGCATTTTAGGGCCTCCTACAGAAAACGACGAAAAACCAGTAGGCACTGTATGGATAGCCGCGGGAAACAAAGATGAAATTATAAGCAAATTGTTGAATTTAGGTTATGATAGAGAGCGTAATATTGAAGCGGCGGCCTTACAAGCATTAAATCTACTCCGAAAATTTATTATAAGTCACGGTTAAAGAAACTTGGAATTAGGGCACTTTCATTCTAAGAGATATCATCTATCTTATTTAAGGAGATAGTAGTGAAATTTTATTGCCTCTGAATTATAGATTTTTTAAGAGATAGAAAAAATAAAAAAGCCTTCGTTGTAATAACGAAGGCTTTCAATAAATACGGCGGCTACCTACTCTCCCGCATTGTGGTGCAGTACCATCGGCCTTAAGGGGCTTAACTTCTCTGTTCGGAATGGGAAGAGG